>TARA_R110002012_G_scaffold1560_1_pt1 | contig 19534 bp, 6 predicted proteins | sample TARA_R110002012 | Tara Oceans TARA_R110002012 (sample SAMEA4396515) | marine metagenome | biome: Westerlies Biome; feature: [DCM] deep chlorophyll maximum layer (ENVO:01000326); material: water (ENVO:00002006), including particulate matter (ENVO:01000060) such as... | depth 40 m | reverse complement strand
CATATTCAGCATTAGCTGCTTGGTTTAAAACAGATGAAGGAGTAGAAATGTATAAATCTATTGCTAAAAAGCTTAAATAAATAATTAAGGCGGGTTCGCCCGCCTTTTTATAAAAACATTATAATGGCAATAAACGTAAATACTGTATATAAAACAGTCTTATTAATACTTAACCAACAACAAAGAGGATACATGACACCTGATGAATTTAACAAAGTTGCAGATCAGGTACAACTAAATGTATTTGAAGGTTATTTTGAAGATTTAAACCAACAGTATAGATTGCCTCAAAACGATACTGAATACGCTAATAGAATAGAAAACTTAGAACAAAAACTACAGTATTTTCAAAGAACAGGAACTAGTGCAGGAGCAAATCCTTTTACTTTAACAGCTGGTTCAACTACCTATAATGGTAACGTAGTAGTAGATACTATTTACAGGGTAGGTTCAGTATTTTATAAAGGAGTAGAATTAAATCAATATGCTCAAAGAAACGAGATAACACAATTATTACTTTCCCCGTTAACTCAACCAACAACAAATTTTCCTATATATTTATATGAGAACGATAAGTTTTATATATATCCTACGAGTATAATTACCCCAGCGGATATAACTTTTTCTTATGTCAAAAAACCAGAAGCACCAATATGGAGTTATGGTGTAGGTTCATTAGGACAATTTGAATATGCATCAGGAACATCTATAAACTTTGAACTAGCTGCTTCTGAGCAAAGCAATATTATAACTAGAGTATTATCATATGCTGGTGTAATAATAAATGATCCTACAATAATACAAGTAGCTCAACAAGAAATAGCTTCTGAACAACAAAATGCAAAACAATAAGATATGCCTAAACCAGATGGCGGGTTAATCCGTGAAAACAATTTACAATATTACGCCGGCGCGCAGATTATTTATACTTCAGCAGGAGCAACTACTATATATAATTTTACTTTTAATACAAAATTAATATTAGGAAGCACAACTAGTTACGCACCTACTGATCCTAATTATATACAAAATAATTTTCAAATATATACAAGTCCTAATGGTATAAACAGTTGGACTGAGTTTATTACAGCATACACATTAACTTATATTCAAGACGGTACAAATTTAACTAGTAGAATAACATTGGCAGCTGGTCAACCCGTTGGTACATATGTTAAAGTACAATTAAAACAAGGTGCTGTAGAAGATAATTACGGAAGCTATGAATACATAAAATTAAAAGATGTTATTAATAATTTTATTGTAGGTTATGTAGGTCAAGATAAATTAATACCTAGAGTTAATAGAACAGATGTTATATTTCATGCTAAAAGAGGTTTACAAGAATTTAGCTATGATACATTAAAAAGTATTAAATCTCAAGAATTAACAATACCAGAAAATCTTTCATTAATAATACCACAAGATTATGTAAACTATGTTAAGCTTTCATATATAGATGGTAACGGAGTAAAACATACTATTTATCCTACACAACTAACTAGTAGTCCTTATTACACGCCTATACAAGATAAACATGGTAAACCAGTTCAAGATAATTTTAGTGACAACATTGAAGGTACTTCATTAACAAATGACAGATGGCAAGCAATGAATCCTAGTAACATAACAGGGTTTTGGCCAGTAGACACTAGTAATCCAGATATTTTTATGTATGATTGGTGGGGTGAACCAGGTGGTCCATGGGGTTGGTATGGACAAAGATACGGGGGCGATCCTGTTAACATGCAAGTTAATGGTTGGTTTAATATAGATGAAAGAAGAGGTACTTTTAATTTCTCTAGTGATTTAATGGGTAAGTTAATAATATTAGAATATATATCTGATGGTTTAGCTTATGATTTAGATACTAAAATACCTAAATTAGCAGAAGAAGCTATGTACCAACATTTATTATACAGTGTAATGTCTACTAGAAGAGACACAGCTGCTATTGCTCCTCAATATAAAAGACAAAGATACGCTGCTTTGCGTAACGCTAAAATTAGATTATCTAATATTAAATTAGATGAAATCGTACAAGTAATGCGAAACAAAGCTAAATGGATTAAACGTTAAAATATGCCAGAAATAAAAAACTCCTTTTTAAAAGGTAGAATGAATCAAGATCTTGACTCTCGTATTTTACCAAATGGTGAATATAGGGAAGCTATCAACTTATTGATTAGTAGATCTGAAGGTAGTACTGTTGGTGAGTTTGAAAATATTTTAGGTAATACTAAAGCTAGCGCTATATCAAGTAATAAAAGACTACGTATTATTGGTAGTTTTTCAGATGAAACAAATAATAAAGTTTATTTATTTGCTACTGATTTTAGTAATGCAGCCGCAAGTGCTAGAGCTGCTTCTACTAATACATGTTCTATAATAGAAATTGATTTAAACGGTCAAATACCTATAACACCTGTTGTTTTAGTTAGTGGTTTTTGGTTAAACTTTAATCAAAAATTTCCTATATACGGAGTTAATTTATTAGAAGATTTATTATTTTTTACGGATAATTTAAATCAACCAAGAAAAATAAACGTAACTACAGCAAGAAACAACCCATATATATCAGCTGGTAATCCAGGAGCTTATACAGAAGAAATGCAAATATCTGTTGCAAAATATTATCCTTGTATACCAGTAGTTCCTATACAAAAAACAAAAGGACTTATTAGTAGTAGTGCTACAAATAGCACGACCGTGATAGTTTTACATGGAAGTTCTGCTTCTCCTAATATAAAAGTAGGTGATATAGTAACTGATTTTGATCAAACAGATGTTACTGGTTTAATTATTACAAATACTTTACCTCCTGTAAGAGTTGTTGAAGTTATGAATCCAGGCACTAACACTCAGTTTAGAGTTAGCCCAGCAATGACAATAGCTGGTGGCGGAACTAGACTACCAACAGGCGCAAATATTGATTTTACTAGAAGTAGTATGAAGAATAGTAATTCACAATATGTTTCTAATTATTCTATACAAACTATTGATGATGCTTCGTTTGGTGGTAATACTAAAGTTCGTATTACTGCTAATGCATCTTTAGGTGGTGTTCCTAGAGTTGGTGATATTGTAACTAATTTAACTGTTCCTGATGCTATACCTAATTTAAACCATGGTACTGCTGCTTATCGTTATCCATTAAGAGTAACTGATGTAGCAATTTCCAATGTTAGCACTACCGACACTGGTAGGTGGACAATAACATTTGATAAAGATATGACAGCTGGTGGTAATTTAGCTGGTATTGTTAATAGTAATCAAATAGCAATTGGAAACAATGAAGATTATGATGCAACTTTTAAAGGCGATACTAAGTATTTAGAAGATAAATTTGTTAGATTTAGCTATAGGTTTAAGTTTAATGATAATGAATATTCTTTAATGGCACCGTTTAGTAATATAATGTTTATACCTAAACAACAAGGTCAATTTAATTTAGGTCAAATAAATACAAAAGTAGACGATATAAATAATTATTATCAAGATGAAACTGACGCGTATACAAGCACTATAGTTGAATGGTTTGAAAATGATGTTGACACTATTGATGTTAAAATACCTTTACCAGACACTATTAGTAATTTAATCAATGTTTATAAAATACAAAAAATAGATATAATATATAAAGAATCTGATGCTTTATCAACAAAAGTTTTAGATACTATAGATTTAAGTACACCTGGTTTAACTTTAGAAACTATAGATTACAACGATGATGTAAACGGTTTGATTAGTCAAAAATATTATAATTACAATTATAAATCAAATAAACCTTATAAAACTTTACCACAAAATCAAACAACTAGAGTTTATGATAAAGTTCCAGTTAGAGCTTTAGCTCAAGAAGTTTCTAGTAATAGAGTTATATATGGGAATTTTGTAGAAAGAATGACACCTCCTAGCACTATACCATATAGCGTTAGTGTTACTAACAGTGATTTAGAATCTTCTAATTACGCGGCTATTTATCCTCATCAAACTATAAAGCAAAACAGAACCTATCAATTAGGTTTTGTATTAGTAGATTATTATGGAAGACAATCAGATGTTATATTATCTTCATTTGACAATGATAATAATCAATCAGGTTCTAGTGTATACGCTCCTTATAGATCTAGCGGAGAAGCTACAAGCGCACCGGTTATAGACTGGTTAGGTAGTAATTTAACAGTAAGCATAGATGAATCTTTTGGAGGTACACAAAACTTTGAAACAGGTGAGCCAGGTTTATACAGAGAACATGGTTATGCTGCTAGTGTAATAGCTATAACTGATGGTGATAGTAATTATGAAATAAACACGACATATGCTACAACAGGTGGAACAGGAACTGGATGTGTGGTTAGAGTTACAAGTGTTGGAGGTGGTGGTGTAATAACAGGTTTAACTATTATAAACGCTGGTAGTGGTTACACACAAGGAAATGAATTAACTATAACTGGAGGTGATGGTGCTGGAGCATTTACTATAAATACAGGTATTTCTAATCCATTAGGTTGGTATAGCTATAAAATAGTTGTTAAACAACAAGAACAAGAGTACTACAATGTTTATTTACCTGGATTTATAAATGGTTTACCAATACAAAATCAAGTATGGAATGGTTCACCTACTTTAGGTGCTGGTTCTTTTTCACCTATTGAAACACAAAGAAATAAAATATTATTTTCAACACTATTAAGTGATAATATAAATAAAGTTCCTAGAAATCTAAACGAAGTAGGGCCAACTGATAGAGAGTTTAACAGTGATGAAATTTTATATATAAGAGTAAATAATCCTAATGCTACTAAAAACGAAGAAGTTAGAAACTTACAATATTATCCTGGACAATTAGCTCAAAATGTTTTAAACATAGGAACAGCTAAAGAAACAGAATTAGCAGCTATACCTTTTGCAAAATTTAGAACAAGTTACACTTTTGGTGGTATAATTATAGGTGCTACTGGTAATCAAGGAGATTATGGTGGTGTAACACAATACAACCCTAATGGTGTTTCAGAGGCTACAGCTACTATAAACGCAGGAAGAATACCTTATGGAGACGTAGGAGATGTTCAATCATTTTATGGTTCTGAACAAAATCCTTTTATAATGAAAATTGCTCAAGTAGAAAACTTTGGTAATCCTATAGGCGCAATGGTTGTAGGAAAAGGAGAAGGCGCTGCTTCAGGAGGTAATTATCCTATACCTCACGATACTAATTATAACTCAACTGGTACTCCATTATCAGATCAAAGAAACATGGAGCCAATTTTATCTGTTGCGGAAACTAAACCTGTATATTCAGCATTAGAATTATTTTATGAAACAGCGATGACTGGTAAGTTAGAAACATTAAATGGTATGATAGATACTAATTATAATGGAGCTGTAAGAATCAATGCAAGTGAAGGTACTTTTTCTGAAGCAACAGCAAGTGGAACTAACGTTGGACCAGCATTTAAATTTATAAATGGTTCTGGAGCAGAAATAGCATATGGTAGTATTGTAGGAACACCTATTATAACCAAAGTGTATAGACAGAACGATGCTAGTCAGACAAATGTACCTGGACTATTTACACTTATTTCAACATCTTCTAATAATGAATTTCAAATAAGAACAGCATCAACTTTTTGGTACGGTGTTGCTTCTAATAATATACCTTCTAGTGATGTTTATATATTTAATTTACAGGTAACAAGTTCTGGTGGAACTTATGTAGACAATTTAAATGGAGCATTAACACTTAGTTTATCAAACAGTTCACCAATAATGTACAGTGATGCTTATAGTACTCCAATAAACACATCATTTGCAGTTACACCAAATCCAGCTGTAAACGATACTAACATAGTTCAGTTATATGGTGCTAATGGAACAGTTGATACTACTAATAGAAATCAAGAATTAGTATGGACAATAGGTAGTTTAGCTCCAGGATCGGGAGGAGCAACTTCTGATTTTAGTATTAGTAACACAGGTTTAATAACTAGTAATGCTACTATGACTAATGAAGGAAGTTATGGATTATTTATAAATTTAATCGATGTAAACAATACAGGATCTAATAAAATAGCTATAAGTAGAACTATAACTTGGACAGCTGGTACTGCGTTAGCCCCTAAAGCTATAGGTAGTGGTCAAGTTGCCCCTGTAGCTTCATATAATTTAACAGGTACTGGCAATAGTGGTGAATATATATTTGCAGATGTTGCTAATAGTTATGCAGCAGACGGTTCTGGAAGTCCTTTTGGTAGTCCAGCCAGTACTGTATTTAACATTAAAAAACTTTACAATGCTAGTGCTCAAGGAAGTGCTGCTTGTTCAGGAACAGCAACCGCTGATTTATTCCAAGGAACTATAAAGATAACACCTAAGTTATCTAACACCTCTACAGCTGCAGGAGATATTAGTGTGCTTTTTTCTATACAATACAGAACTAGTAGTAGTGCTAGTTGGTCTTCTATAAACAGTGTTACTGGTGGTGGATTAGATGTATGGACAGCTAGTACAAGCACAGTTCAACTTACTAAAAGTACTGGTTCAGCAGGAAATGTAAGTAAAAACTATAGATTTGATGAGCTTGGAGAGTACAGAGTTTTAACAAGTGGACTTAGTGGTGATCAATCTGGTATCGCTATATTTGAAGTAGAGTTTATGGACGGTGCTTATAATCAAGTTACTACTGGTCCTTGTAAAGAGTAATTATTTAAAAAAACAAGTAATAATATAATAAATGGCTATAACAATAGATGTTAACTTCTTTAATTCCTTTGTTTTAAAAAGAGTTTATGCAAGTGATGGTAATGGTGCTACGGATCAAATACCTTATGCTAGCAACCAAGGAACAAGATCATCAGGTTGGGAAAATAGTCTTATTGTATCTAATCCTACTTATGACTGGTGTATTGAAGAGTCTAGAATAAGAGGTGGTTATAATAATACCAGTATGGATATAGGTGTTAAAGCGTATATTGTAGAAGAAAACGATAGTCAACAAAGGAAAAGTAATTCTTTAATTTACTCAGGTATATATAACTCTAGAACAGGTATAAATAACACAAATCAATTTAGTGTTGCAGAAGAAATAACTAAAAGTGTAGATCCTGTAGGTGGATCAATACAAAAATTATATGCAGAAGATACTAACTTAACAGTATTTCAAGAAAGAAAATGTAATGTAGCATTAATAGATAAAGATGCTATATACAGCGCAGAAGGTGGAGGATCTTTAACCACAGTTAATCAAGTTATAGGTTCAATTACTCCTATTCCAGGAAACTGGGGTATTAGTACTAACCCTGAATCTTTTGCTACATATGGATATACAAAGTATTTTGTAGACAAAGATAGAAACGCTGTTTTAAAAATGGAAGGAACATCTATACAGGAAATATCACAAGCAGGTATGACTGATTTCTTTAGAGATCAATTATCAGCTATTGGTACAGATGGTGATATATTAGGTTCTTATGATGTTTATAATAAAAACTACGTCATATCTTTACAACCTAACGGTAGATATTCTAGTTCTAATACAACTACTGATTTATATAAAACATTAACATGGGACGAGCTAAATGCTGGTTGGGTTAGTTTTTATACATATCAACCAGATATAATGTTTAGTGTAAGAGGTGATTTTTATTCAGCATCACCAAGTTATAATCCTACAAGTGGAGCTATAAGTACAGATTCATATTTATGGAAACATTATACTAATGCTGATAGAAATAGTTTTTATAATTATAAAACACCTTCATCTGTACAATTTGTATTTAATCCAGAACCAAACTTTATAAAAACATTTAAAACTGTTAACTATGAAGGTAGTAATGGTTGGGAAATAAGTGATTTTAAATCTGATAGTACAGGTCAAAACGCTTCAGTAACACCTACTGGTAACTGGTTAAGTAATTTTGATCAAGCAACTGGTAATGTTAGACTTTCTACAGGTGCAGCCAGTGGTACTAGTTATAATAAAATATATAGTTATAACGAAGGATTATACACAGAAAACAATATTGAATATAGAGCAGGTTTCTATAGAAAACAAAATAAATACTACGCTGTGGTACCTAACAACACTCAAACACCTATGTATGGTGAGGTTATATTTGGTAATCAAACAATGGGTATAAAAGGATATTTTACAACAGTAACAATGAAAACAGATAATACAACTAACAACGGGGGACCAAAATCTTTATTTGCGGTCAGCTCAGAATTTATAACAAAATAATTATGCCATTAGATCCAGTAACATTAGGAATAGCGTCAAGTGTAGTGACAGGTATCTTTGGAGGAGGTGCTGCTCGTAGAGCTAAAAGAAGAGCTCAAAGAGAAGCAAAAAGACTTCAAAATAAACTAAACCACTTAGAAAATAATAGACAAGCTATAATTGATCCTTTTAGAGGTATACAAGATATTTCTGGTATGGCTTTAGATAGATCTTCACAGATGACTAATGCTTACAATAATTTATCTGTTGCTACTCAAGCAGCTGAAATGCAGATAGAACAAGCTGATATTAGTTTAGCTAATACGTTAGACACGTTGATGCAAACAGGTAGTGGTGCTGGTGGTGCTACTGCTTTAGCACAAGCTGCTTTACAAAGTAAAAAAGAAGTTTCTGCTAGTATTGAACAACAAGAAGCTCAGAACGAAAAAATGAGAGCACAAGGAGAAGAGAGTTTAGAACAAAGACAAATAGCAGAAAAAGGTAGAATAGAAGGAATTAAAATGTCTGAAGCTCAAAGGGTTCAACAAGCTAGAGCTCAAGGTGAACAATTTATGTTTAACCAAAGAGAAAACAGAGAGATGCAAAAAATTAATAGAACAGCTGCTCAACTTGATAATGCCCGTGCCGCTGTAGCCCAAGCTCAAAGAGATGGTACTTCTGCAATTACTGGAGCAATTGGAGGTATAGCTAACGCATTAACTAAAGTTCCTGGTAATCCAGATAAAGAAAACTAATTATGTCATACGAACAACCTAAATATATAAACGAATCACAAGCGGATTTATTCCAGAACATGCAGAATAAGATAGACTCTGCTGTAATGACTTCTAAAACTACAATAGCTAGAGAAAAGTATCAAGCTGATGTAAAAAGAAATCAAGATATTGTTATGGGTGGTAACGCGTCTGCTGAAGTTATAAAAGGTATCAATGATACAAATTATGGCGATGAGTTTACAACTGGTAAAGTAGATAGTTTTTTTGATAATTATGAAACTTCAGATGGTAGAACAATATCATGGGCGGAGAGAGCGAAAGAACTAACTATGGAAATGAGACAGCAACCTAAACCAGAAAATTATGGAGATTTACAAGCTGAACTTAATTTTATAAATAGCTCTCCTGCAAATCTTAAAACATCGTTAGAAAACCTTAGTTCACAATTAGATATTGAAGATAGAGAAATAGATCTAACTGGTAATAGTGGTCCTTTATTAGCTTCTTATATTTTAAGCGGCAAGCCTGGTTACAAACCTGGTGAAAGCGGTTTTGATTATAAAATGAGAAGAGGACCAAACAATAGTATAGAATATGTTTTTTCAGGTAGTGGTAATGTAAATGGTAACGAAATTAATTTTCCTGATGGTGAATACGTATTAAATAGTAATGATTTACAAGCTTTACAAGACGGAGATAGAGATTTAATACAAAGCATACCTAGTGAAACAGATCAAATAAATAGTGTAATTAAAGATGCAAACTTTTTTAAAGGTGCTGAGTATAATGAGAAAGGTGAAAGATCCGGTGGTTCATTTGCTGATGAAATTGATTTATATAGAATGGATGGAGATCCTAAGCCAGGTGAAACAACTACAGTTAGAAAAGTTAAAGGAGCTGAGCTTCAAAAATTAGGTTATACAAATGTTGATCCAGACGCTGTTTATGATTTTGAAACATGGAATATAGATCGTACTAAAGTAAGAAAAGCAATGGAACAGTCAATAAATACTAATGTTGCTGAGTTTTTAGATCCATCAAGTGGTGATGTTGATAGAGCTAGATCATATTGGAATAATAGATTAGCTCCAAGCTTAGGTACAGAACCTATGGAAGTAGATTTAATGAGAGAAGCTTTTGGCGAGTTTGATGAGGTTGCTAGTATGAGTGATGAAGATGTTCAAAGCTTATGGACTGAAGCTACAGGTGCTTGGCCTTCGGATTTAACTAAGTTAAATAAATATCAACAAGCTGCTTTTCATAAAGTATATAGTGATAGAGCTATTAATCAAGTAGTTAGTGAAATGAACAAAAGCCCTTATGAATTAAAGGCAGGGTCATTTATAAACGAAGATCAAGAAATTACAACAGCAAAGAAAGAATTATCAAGATTACAAGGTAAGAATCAAGACGTTTTAGAAATAAAAAAAAATAGTTAATGTTTACACCAGCACAAATGAGTGGGCGAAGTTCTCAGAATATTAAAAAATCTGAGAAACCTGAAGTAAGTTGGCGAGATAAAGCCATCTGGTCCGAAATACCGGAATATCACCGAGATCGTGTTAAAAATCAATTTGAAAAAGATTGGGGTAGTTCTAGTGCACCTGAACAAAAAAAGCTTTTAAAACCTTATATAGACAACTGGTTGTCTAATAATAAAGATAAAAATATTGATAAAGCCGGTGATATTGTAGATAAAGAAAAAAGCTTACAAACTGATGACGCTAATATGAAGCGTATTCACGAGCAATTAAAAAAATCTAAATTTTTAAAAGGTGAAGCTTTAGATTATGATACTTTTGTTCAACATGCTGTGAATAATCCTGAGTATCGTATGAAGATACATGGTGTGCTAAGACAAAACGGTATGGAATCTAATGATATTGACTTTAACACGTTTAATACTTTAACTTTTGGTGATGAGGTAGGTGAACCATCTGAGGAAGAAGTTGTTTTTGGACCTGTTCCCCCACCTATTGATATAGAAGGAGTACCTTTTGATATAGCTAAACAATTAAATACAAATGAAAAAGCTCAACAAGGTAATAAATATAAAAATAAATTAGTAGCGCAACAAGAAGCTTATAATGAAATATTTAAGGGAGGTGCTGATGCTATACCACTTAAACCTGATGGTACAATTGATTATGATGCTTTAAATGAAAAATTAAGAGAAATAAAAAGCTATGCTCCTAATACTCGTATTGCTAAAGTAAATCCAGTTATAGAAGAGTTTGATTTTGAAGCTGATCTAGGATTAATAGATACAAGAAATGTGGATGGGAGAGAGTTTGTAACTCAAGGTGAAGCCGCTGCTGAAAGATCAAGATTAGATAAAGAAAGATTTGATACCGCTATTAACGCTTTAAAACCTTATGAAAGTGCTGGTTTTTCTTTTGATAGAAAAAGAAATGTATATGATAACGACGGTGTAGACGAATTAATTATCACAGCTTCTAATGGTGAAACTTTAACTATAGAACCATTAGCTAGAAATCAGCAAGAAATTTTAGGTTTTTTAAAAGAAAATAATAATTTAATTACAACTGAAGATCAAGTAGCTAATGAAACAAAATTACAAGAATATTATAATGGTGAAATAGATTTAAGCAGCGCAGAATTAGCTCAAATATCTACAATAGATCCAGAAGTAAAAGACTATATATTAAGTATGATGCCTGAAAATAGCAAGATACTTGATAAAGATGATTTTATGGGTACTGTTAATCCACAAACTCAAAAAGAATATACATCAGATGAAGCTGAAGATGCTGAATTTAATGCTTTTCAAGAAGCTTACCAATCAACTTTTAACGATGCTGTTCATCAAGATCCTAGGTATGAGTTCGCTACAGCACAAGCAAGAGAAGCTACTGATAAACTTTCTAAAGATTATATAGAAAAGTTAAGAGAAAAATATGTAGATGAAGATGGCTTAGTTAGTGAAGAAAACATGCCTTTGATGCAAGAAGAATTTGCAGACTGGTATAACAATACTACTCAAGCAAACTTAAAGAATAATAAAGTAGCTAAAAGATTATTCCAAGATTATGCTTTAGCATCAGCTGAATTATACGGAGATAGATTTAGATCGTTTGAAAAATATAATTATGACACATGGTTAGATGATAATGTTTATAGAGAAATAGATCAAGCATTAGATTCAGGTAGAGGTGGTCCGGTTATAGAATTTATGGAAACAGTAATTCCTACTGGAGGTTGGTGGAATAGAGCTTGGCAAAAAGTTAGAAGTTCTTCTGCTAGTGTACCTGCCGGTGTAAGAACCGTATCTAATACTATAGAGATAGCATTGCAAAAAGAACTTGAAATGGAAGGTAGATCTGAGATATATAATTCTATAAAAGATGGTATAGAAAATGGAGATCTTACTGAAGATATGACTTTAGCTGAAGCTAGAGAGGTTAATGGAGAAATAGATAGTTGGATGAATTGGAATTTACTACATGGTTGGAGTGAAAACGATTCATTAAAAGATTTTTATGCTAAAAGAAAAGAAAGATACGATAATACCGTAAGAGATCTTACTGAAGATTTAGGTGATTTATCACAACAAGAAAGATATGCTAGTTTTGCTGCTGACTATGAAGACATGGACTTAGGTGGATATGCTATTCCTGACTGGTTTGTAAACAGTTCAGCTGATATGATAAAACAATCACCGCATATGGTGCCAAGTACATTAGGTGGTATATTAATAGGTGCTGGTGCCGCAACAACTGCTATGTCTGGAGGAACTCTTTCATTTGCAGGAGTACCCGCGGCTACTTTAGGTAGTGGTTTGCTAGCAGTAGGATCTGGTGTTATGGCTTCTCAAGTTTACGCTGATGTTTATATGCAAGGTCTTAGAAGACAAATGGAAAGCGAATATGGTGAAGGAGGTTTTTCAACCGAAGATTACTTAGATGCTTTATCAAAAGATGAATATGGTTCTCAGATGCCGGCTTTAACAGCTGCCGCATTAACAGGTGCTTCAGAATATTTATTTGGTAAATTAGGTGGTAACATAACAGGTAATATTGCTGGTAATATATTAAAAAGCACAGCTGGTAATAAAATAATTGGAGCTACGTTTGCTAATTACGCTAGAGGTTTAGTTTCATATGGAGCTGCTACAACCGTAGACGGTGTTATTGAAGGCGCGACAGAAGGTTTTCAATCATATATGGCCCAAGTAGCTGAAAATGCTATGAACCTTTATGAAGGTGATATGGAAAACGAAGCTATTTCTAGTATATTTTATAAAAATATAGATGTAGATGAGATTATAGAAGAAGCTAAAATGGGTTTCAACATGGGTATATTCATGGGTGTTGGTGGTGTTGCATTAAGTAACAAGAGTAATAAAGGTGGTAGTTATGATAATTTAAACTATGAAGGTAGAGCTATGCAAATAGCTGAGAAATATGATATATCTGGGTTTAATAATGATGATGGAGGAATTGGTCCAGGAAAAAGTGGTCCAGGAGGAAGTGGTGCTGGTATTAGTATTGCTGCTAATAAAGCTTTTTTAGATATACAACAAGCTATTAAAACTAATAATAATTTAACGCCTGTACAAAAACGAAATAAAATACAAACAGTATCTGATATTAGAGAAGCTGCTATAAAAGTACCTCCAACAGTAAGAGGTGCAGATAAAAAAGAGTTGATAGATTTATTAAGAGAAAAGAAAAGCACTACAAATCAAATTAAAAAAATTAATGATAAAACTATAAGTGGTGCTCAAGGATTAGATAGTAGGTTATCAGAAATAAATACTGAAATATCTGATGTTATAAAAAACAATATTAATAATAAACCTATTACCCGTAACACTCTTATACCTCCAAAAGTAATGGATGCTATATTTAATAATGTATCTAGATTTGCAGGTGTTCAAAACTTTGTAGATCCTAGAGATCGTGCTTTAAATAGAGATTTTAGTATAGCTGATGATGGTATTTCTGCAGCACAAAAAGGACCTAGATTAAATGAAGGTGTACAAGATTTAACTAAACAGCAAAGAACAAGAACTAATAGACCACAAACAGTAGAAAACGATTTAATACAAGTCGCAGCTGCTGGTGGATCTGGTGATCCCATAGGTCCTATTGATGTAGGAAGAGCTCTAGAGTGGGCTGCTCAAAAAGAGAAAAGAGAACAAATAGCTGCAGAAGTCATACAATCAGACTTAGCACAAGAAGGTAGAGATAAAACACCTGATGTTAGAAATATTGTTGCTGAAAACGATTCATATAGTAGAACAGATAGACTTATGAACGATGCTGATTTTGATTTAGATAATAGATATGATCAAAAAAGAGCATTAAAAGCAGCGGCTCCTGTAATAGAAGCGGCTTTAAAAAGAGAATATAAACCTGGTAGTTTATTAACAAGAGATCAGTTTAGAACAGCATTGGAAAATGAATACTTATTGACATTAAGAGAGTATAATGAAGATCAAGATGTAAATCTCCAAGGACCAGGAAAACAAACTAGTAATTTACTTGGTTTTAGAGCTAAGAGAATAACTAGAGAAAATATAGGTAAAGGTGAACGTGCTAGTTTAGATAGAGAAGATGCAATGCAAGTTGCTGATACATCGCAAGAACAAGATTTAGATCAAGATCAAACAGTTGGTACAAGAGAAAAAGTTTATTCTTCTGAAACACGACAAATACAAGACCAAGATGTATCTGAAACTAAAGCTAACATTGAAGACCAAGTTGCAAAAGATATATTACTAGCTGTTAATAAAGGTGATAATCCTGCTACAACAGTTAGTAGAATTAAAAATAACATAACAGAAGATTATTTTAAAGAACTAAGAAGAGACATAGGTACATTTGCTAGTAAAGAGTATAAAGATTTTATAAATTCTTTAGATGAAGCATTTATCAAGTCTATACCAGCAGCTACTATAAAAAGAAGATTTGGCAAACTATTTGGAATTAAACAAGTAGGTACTACACCTACTAAACAAATAAGTAAATCAGGTAAACCTAGTAATTTTGACAAACCAGTATATAGTATACCTAAAATAACAAAACAAGGTTTACAAGAGTTTAAAGATTATTTTTTAGCTGGTGAAAAAAGACAACAATCAATATATCGAGTTTTATCTACTGATTTTGCTTTAGAATCTATAAATGAATTAATGGCAGATGATACGGAGGGCGGTTTTATGGAGAAACTAGAAACCGCTTTGGGTGATAGTGGTATTACCGCGGTAGAGTTTATGCAAACACTTGAAAATTTATTAGATGCTAGAGTTAAAGAAGATACTTCATTAGATGTAATAGATGCTCCTGTTGCAAAAGCTCCAAAAAAAGCTGATGCTAAGGTTAAAGAATTGCCACCAATTCCAATTGAAACTGTTATTAAAGAAGCAGATAAAAAGAAAGCAAGAGAAAAAGCAGCTAGAGAAAGACTTCAACAAAAACAGTTTGATGATACATGGACAAAAGGAGTTAAAGAAGGTGTAAATAATTTAATAAATATATTAGATTCTGATTATTTGTCTGATACAAAAGCAGATAAAGCAAAAAAACAAAAAAGATTATTCGAGGCGTTAGCAAAATTAGGCATTGATCCAAGAAAATTTGTTACAGCTTCTAATTTAGCGGGTGCGGGTTATCAAAAATCTAGAATTGATAAAAGAGGTCAAGGTGTTATAAATTATGTAGACAATATAAATAAACTTGCTGGACAAAAGAAAAAAGATGCAGATAAACAAGCTGCAAAAGAATTACCAAATAGAGACGCTGAGTATGATGCTACACAAACAGCTTATGATAAAGGTGAAATAGTTTCTATTGCTGATATATTACCAGAGTTAATTAAAATATATAGAGAATCAGGATTTACACCAGATGATTTTGTTAATATAAAAGCTGCTGTAGCTGGGCAAAGTGCTAAAACAGCTGCCGATGCTAATAGAGTTTTTGATAGAAATGTAAAAGATGTTAGTAAAATAGAAGATGGTATAAAAGAAATATTTGATATATTTAGAAAAATAGAAAAATCATTACAAGCTCCTTTATTAAATATATATTATGGTTATTCAAATTTTACAAATAATATAGGTAGACAATTAGCTCCTTTGTTAGGTAAAATGAAAAACTTTATTAAAGGTTTAAAAATAATAAATGAGCACGTATTGCAGCATGGTGTTACAACTAGGCTTATTGGAGACATGATGAATATGTCTAAAGCCAAAGCAGATGTTATGCAAAATTATTTAGAAGACAACATGCTAATGGTAGCTCTTCAAAGTAAAAATGATGCTCAAGAAAAAACATATGGACCAGGTTTAGATCCTTTAAACTATGGTAAACCAGGTATAGGAGTTTATGGTGATAAACTTAGTAAGTGGAAATCACAAGATCAAGCACATCCTTTTTTCATGGAGCAATATGATAAGTGGAGAAAAGGTGAAATTAGTGATGCGGACTTTTTAAAAATAAGTCCTTTATTAAGATATTTTAATGAGTACTTTTATTTAAACGGTAATGCTATAGAAATGTACAACCGTAATAATGGTAAAATAGAAAGTATGTTTAAAGTTCTTAATTCAGATATAAGATCTGATGTAGATATAGACGGTAAAATATATACTTCAAGTGATTTAATGGGTGTTAGTGAACAAAATGGAGTTGCTTTTTATCCAAATGTAGTTAAAGAACAAGCTTTTACAGCAATGAAAGTAGCAAAAGGTGAATGGGATGCTAAACAAGCTCAAGCTTATTTAAAAACAGCAGTTAAACCAGCGTTAATGGCAGATCTTGCTAATTTAAAATCACAAGAGTACATGCCTCAATTGTTACAAAAACTATGTGGATCACCTTGTAGAGTTCCTAGGACTTCTAAACAAGTTAAACAAACAATGTTAAATTCATTAGCGGCAAGAATAAAAGCTTTAAATCCTTTTAAAAAACCAAAAGGTTTAAGTGCTTTTGACATGGACGATACTTTAGCTTTAACAAAAGAAAAAGTAATATACACGCTTAATGATAAAACAGCTGAGTTAACTGCAGGTGAATTTGCTGTACAATACGAAGGACTATTAGAACAAGGTGCAGAGTTTGATTTTACTAATTTTGACAATGTAGATTTATCTACACCAAAAGGTCCATTAGCTGGAACAGCTTTAAGACGACAAGATAAATATGGATCTAAAGATATTTATATTGTTACAGCTAGACCTAATGCTTCTCAAAACGCTATTAAACTTTGGACTGATAGCATAGGTTTAAATATACCTCTTGAAAATATTATTACATTAGAAGATGGATCACCACAAGCAAAAGCAGACTGGTTATTGAGTAAAGCCGCTGAAGGATATAATGATTTTTATTTTGCAGATGATTCATTATTAAACGTACAAACTGTAAAAGATATACTTGGTCAAATAGATGTTAAATCAAGAGTTCAACAAGCTATAGATGACAAAGCAACTAGACTTGATCAAGAGATGAATGATTTAATTGAAGACGCTACAGATATAGGAGCAGAACAACTAGTAAGTGAAGTAGAAGCTAGAATTGAAGGTAAGAAAAGAGATAAAGGTTTCTTTAAAAGAGTATTAAGACAATTTAAAATAACAGCATCAGCTGATGATTTCTTAGGATTAGGATATTATTTATTTGGAAAAGGCGAAAAAGGTACTAGACAAAGAAAATGGTTTGTTGAAAATTTAATAGCTCCTTACGACAAGGCTGAACAAGCTTTAATATCTGCTAAAGCTACAGTAGCAAATGATTTTGCAGCTCTAAAAAAAGCTTTTCCTAGTTTAAGAAGTAAAGGTATAAAAGGAATTTTTAACAATCCTTTAACTGATCAAGTTGGGTATAAATCATTTACTAAATCACAAGCTGCAAGAGTTTATCTGTGGAATAAACAAGGTATGGAAATACCAGGTATGTCTCAAACAGATATAGATGGTTTGGTAAACGCTGTTAATACTGATTTTGAATTACAACAATTTGCAGATAAAGTACAATTAATACAAAAAGAATCACAATATCCTGCACCAGGAGCTAATTGGTTAGCTGGTGATATTAAATCTGATATATTAAATGGTTTAGATAAAACATTTAGAGCTGAGTTACTATCTGAGTGGAGCTCAAATATAGATATTGTTTTTTCTGAAAAAAATCTTAATAAGTTAGAAAAAGCATTTGGTTCTAAATATAGAGAAGCATTGGAAGACTCTATAAAACGTATGAGATCAGGTACAAATAGACCTACATATACTGGAAGTGGATCTCGTCAAGTAAACGAAATGATGGACTGGTTAAATAGTTCTGTTGGTGTTGCAATGTTTTTAAACATGAGATCTGGATCATTACAGATGTTATCTAATGTAAATTTTATAAATTGGGGTGATAATAATATATATGCAGCTGCCAAAGCGTTTGCTAGTAAAGATTATGTTCCTACAGTTATGAAGTTAATGAACTCTGATTATCTTGTAAATAGACGTGATGGTTTAAAAATTAATGTAAATGAAGCTGAACTTGCTGCAGCTGCTAATAAAGGTGGTTTTAAAGGAATGCTTAACTTTTTACTTGATAAAGGTTTTATACTTACTAGAATATTTGATAGTTTAGCTATCGCAACAGGTGGTGCTCCTTTCTATATAAACAGAATAAAATCATTATTAAAAAGAGTTAATCCAAAAACTGGTAAACTTTATACACAAAAAGAAGCAGAAGTTAAAGCGTTTGATGATTTTTATTCTATAGCAGAAGAAACACAACAGTCAAGTAATCCTAGTAAAATATCTTCTCAGCAAGCAAGTTTATTTGGACGTACGATATTATCATATCAAAACGTTACAATGCAATATAACAGGAAAGCTAAGAAAATGTTATTAGACTTTATTAATAGAAGACGTAGACCAGGAATGACACAGCGTGAAAGTGATTTAAGTAATTTATCCGGTGTTATGTATTATGTTGCTATACAAAATTTAATATTTAATTCTTTACAACAAGCTTTATTTGCAGTAATGTTTGATGACGAACCAGATGAAAAAGAAAAAAATAGAATAGGTAACACTATAAACGGTATGCTAGACTCATTATTGTTTGGACTTGGTTTTGGTGGAGCTCTAATATCTACAGTTAAAAACGTAGCAAGAGAGTTAAAATTCCAATATGATAGGAAAACACCTAAGTATGAAGAAGCTGTATTTAACTTGTTTGATATATCGCCAGTGTTAGATCAAAAAATACGTAATATAAGAACTGGTTTAAGAACATTTAGTTGGAACATGAAAGAAATTAAAAATAGAGGTTGGAGTTTAGAAAACCCTGCTTATTTAGCTGTATCACAATTAATATCCGCGTTTACTAATGTTCCTTTAGATCGACTTCTTAGAAAGTATAATAATGTTAGCCAAGCTTTTGATGAAGAAACTAGAACTTATGAAAAAATAGCTTTACTATTAGGATGGAACGGTTGGAACTTTGGTTTACCATATTGGGGTAGAGAAAGTACAATAAAGCAAGAACTGCAAGATGAAGAAACTTTAAGGAATAATTTTAAAGCTGATGTTCGTAAAGCAAAAAAA
>TARA_R110002012_G_scaffold136907_3_pt1 | contig 19543 bp, 7 predicted proteins | sample TARA_R110002012 | Tara Oceans TARA_R110002012 (sample SAMEA4396515) | marine metagenome | biome: Westerlies Biome; feature: [DCM] deep chlorophyll maximum layer (ENVO:01000326); material: water (ENVO:00002006), including particulate matter (ENVO:01000060) such as... | depth 40 m | reverse complement strand
TTCTAAATCTATATCTTTAATAGGATTGATAAAGTTAACACGACAATGCCTATTAATTTCTTGCCTCTTTGTTTTGCTATTTGTCATGCAAACATTAGCTGCCTGGTATTGAGCATTCTTAGTTAAAAGCTTATCAATACGTTTTTTAGTTGTTTTGTTTGTTTTGTAACTCATGATTTAATTATTATTTTATTTATATGATTAATGACAACATTGTATATACCATTAGGTAAATGAGTCATGTCAATTCTTTTTTCTTTAGTAGAAGATATAACAACTTGTCCTAAAGAGTTATATATAACAGTTTCTGTATTTATTGGAGACTGAATGTAAAGAATGTTATTTACAGGATTAGGGTATACATTATATACATCATGTATATCATATACACCTTGTGGCCAACCCTGCTCGCAATATGAGTATAGCTCTGCACACGTATCATCCCATCCAACTTCGCAACAGTATGGATCAATATCTATAATCCATGCATAGCACCCATCGTTGTACCAATATGGTACACCAGGACCTGTGATACAACCAGCGTCATATAAACAAGCTTCTTCATTAGGGGTATTAGCTAATTCATTGTAATTAAATGCGTTAGGATCCATACAATCAACTACTACTTCAATACAAGAATCTTCAAGCTCTGTATTAGCATCTGGGTTGTAGTTAAATGCATCTGGATTCATGCAACCATATATGAAAGGTATACAATTTCCGTTTTCCGTATTAGCGTCTGGGTTGTAGTTAAACTGAGTAGGATCTGTACAGCCAAATATAACTGGGATACACTCTCCAGGATCTGTAGCTGCTGAGTTATAATTAAATGCAGTCGGATCTTGACAACCTACTACCTCTAACTCATCGCACACTCCGTCACCATCATAATCATTAACACAGCTGTTATTGCAGTCGTAATACTGTACTGGATAGTTGCAATCAACATTTGTATTAGCTTCAGGATCGTAGTTACAGGCGGCATTATCTGTACAGCCATATACATAAGGTATGCAGCTATCTCCGCAATACGGAGTGAAATGATACACCTTCCATTCTGGTGTGCTAAATGGCTGTAAAGCGCTTTGACCGTTATTTAAGAATGGATTAGAACCTTCAGATAATAAGGTGTCCCCATCTTGATTAATTGCATACACAGAGTTATGTAATGTCTGGAATGCTAGCTCTTGAGCAGATGATTGTTGACCTCCATCTTGGAAATAATATATATCCACCTCCTCGTCTGAATCAAGCATGATATCCCATGACTCTGAGAATACACCAGGCCCTACAGTAAATAACCATTGTTGATCACCTTGCTTCATACCTATCCCAGACATACCCCATCCATCACCAGCATCATCTTCTAGAATAATCTGTATACTACAAGGACTATTTAGGTCGTCTATCGTTGCAGTACTATCGTAATTCATAGCTTCTGGATCTGTGCAGCCCCATGTGTGTAATGTCATACAGGTGTCTTGAGCTGTTGCATCAGGGTTATAATCTATATAATCATCATCCATACACCCTACTATAGGAGGTACAGGTGGACAAGGTTCTGTAAAAATAGCTCCAGAATACATTGTATTTCCGTCATCAAATTCTGTAAATGCTAAATCTTCTAACTCCCAAAGAACGCTATCGCCACAAGCGGTGATAACACACGCTCCATCTTCTCCTCCTGAAGCAGAACCGTTTAATCCATCGCCATATTCATCTACTAATACTAGCTCAAAACCTAGTGATACGCAAAAGTCATAGGTGTATGTAACAAGTTGATCACCAAAATTAAACTCACCAGGTATTACCTGCTCATATGGTTGACCATTAGCTATATTAACTAACGTAAATCCAGTTTCACTAGGCCATGTATCAAGTGTTAATTCCATAGACACTTGAGTTTCAAGAGAGTCGCAATCAACGATTTCACAGCTACCGTCATCTTGATTGGCCCATGGGTTATAGTTGTCCGCAGCTTCGTTCATACAACCGAGCAATATTGGCAAACAAGGTTCTAATACAAATGGTATGCTATCTATAGCCGAATCAAATTCATAGTTAAATTCTTCTAATCCACAAGTGTTTGTTAACCCAAAGAAGCCTTGCCCAAAGGAACAGCATATGCCGTCACCAAACGAATCATACATAACAAATACATACTCACCAGCAGGTAAAAAAACCATTATGTTAATAAGAGTATTGTTTTGAAGTGGTGGACTAACTGCTACTGCTATATTATCACTATTTAAGATCTCCCACGATGATTCACCACCATAGTTATCTGTTTGCACCGTTACATTTACCCAACTAGCATCATCTGGTTGAGCAAAAGTATTACTTAAAGTAAGTAAGGTTAATAGAGTGATTGTCAGTAGCTTACGAATCATTATTTAGATTTCTTTTCTATAGTTCTTCCAGCAAAGTATGCACCAAAAGCGGTAAGCATAAGTAGCTCAAGCAAAGATACATAAGAGTCCTTTACGTTAAATGCGACGTTATCCATGCTGTCTATAAACATAGTAAGCATAAACATAGCCATAAGGCATATAAGCGTCACTGGGCGTATTAACTTAGCTAGCTTAACGTCGCTACCCATATCGGCTTTCCATCGCTCTGTGACGTTCTCTTGAAAACGAACCTCTGCATCAATGATGCGTTGAGCTTCTTCAGAATCTACTTTTGGATCACTATCAATAAGGTTCTTTACTATGCCTAATCCACCGCTATCTGGTAAAAGGTCTCCCACTACACCTAATACTTGAGGTGCTTTTTCTGCCAACCAAGATCCAAGCTTGGTGTCTTTTATTTTTTTCTTACTCATTATTCTTCAGGTTTTCTGTAAAATTTATAATATTGTTTTAAGGCTTTTTCCATTAATAGCATTTCAGCTTGTTCTAGTTTGTATATCTTATCCTCTAGCGCCCCCCACTCATCTGCTACTTCAAGATTAAACATATGATACCCTAAATCGTCTTGTTTCTCTTGTAATAATTTTTTAGATTCTGTTATCTCTTGCATCTCACTATCTATATCTGTAAATATTTCATCCATAGCCATAGCATAACCATATCTCTGTTTAGCACCTCCTGCTTCTTCCTCTACAGCTGCATAGTCGGCTAGTCTTTCGTCACGACTCGGCAAAGGTTTGTTTTTATTTTCACGAAGATCTTCTATGTTACCAAATTCAGCCAAGTATGTATTTACAACTTGTTTTGCTGAATAATAATTACCGTAAGCAGATTTTTCGTAGTCTTCAGAATAGAACTTTTTTATTATAGGCCATGTATCTACATTATCTTGACCAGCCGAGAACTCTAAAATTCCTTCTGCAGCATCCCCAAACATCATATAAGTACTACCCAGATAATTTTGAAGTAAGTAATTTAATTTGTCAGGATTGAAGTCAATATCACCACTTACCTCATCACTACCAGTAGCTGAATTTAAAACCTGAGCGATCTGTTCAAGAATTATTGGTGAATCATATCCTTGTGAAGATCTAGCTTCTCCAGGCTTTGGTTCTGCAGCTATTTGATTACCAAAACCATCTACATTAGTAGCAACATCAATAATAGGGGCTAAAGGATCTATTTGAGTTAACGCCCCGATAACAAGTCCTGGTTGATCTACTGGGTCTGCACCTTTTGTAGGATCTTCTTCGCTAGCTACACCCCCAAAATGTACTGGTGACATATTTGTTACAGTAGAAGAACCCCAATACCAAGCTGCATCACTAACACTTCTTTCACCACTTTGAACCTCAGCTATCATCACCCCCAAATCATTGAACGTACCAAATCCATAAGCCTTAGGGACAAGAGTTTTTTCCCCAGTTGGAGATCCAGGATGCATAATAATATGATTTCTTTGCTTTATTTGATCAGGTATTTTGTCGTAAAAACTAACTCCATCCTCATCTAATTCACTAACGCCTTGGTTCCATTGAGTTAACATATAGCTAAATCCAACAGCTCCTCCAAGAATTTTTTGAGAATTTGTCAGTCGTTGCCAAGGGTTCCTTACATTACCCTCAGGATCTACTTTAGGCCTTAATGCAGTACTAGTTTGTACAGTCATGTCAGTACCTTGCAAACCAGCGTTTAAGAAGAACTTCGCAGAGCTTAACATCGGTGTAGTATTACCCGATCTATTAAAGTCTATACTTACATCTTTCGCTACAGCTGCTGCATAGTCTGGGGCAACACCTTGATTTCTTAAACCTTTATATACTTGAAATCTAAAAGCGTTTTCAAACGTATTATTAAAAGACTCAACAAGGCCAAGTGTATTATCAAACAGCCACTCTGTTGCTTTCTGACCCTTTACTCCAGAATCAACTTCTCTTTGTAATATTTTTTGAATATCTTCTAAAGGTGCTCTGTAAGCCCAGCCAGTTTTTCCTCCGTGAGCTTTATATTCTTGATATAGCGCACTATCTGCACCCCTATAATTATTTCCAGGGCTAAACTCGTCGGCTGCAATAGCTTTAAAAGCTTTAAAGAATTCGCCTCTACCTACAAAGTGAGAGTCTTTTGTTAATTGGAGAAAATCTATAGGTTTACCCTCAGCGTTATACAGAGCATACCCAAACTGTTTTTCTGCTGCACTTATTGCGTTTACTATAGAAGATTGATAATCTCTTGCACTATTACCTGCCCAGAATGAAGTAGACCATTGGGTATACATCTTTGGTATATTACTAAATAACCTCTGCATAGGCTGAATCCACCTAACGTATGTTTCATTATCGCTAGGGGCTTGAGTCTTAAAAGGTTTTGCGTATGCCTCGTTAGCAAACGTGATGAACTTTTGTTGACCATCTACGTAAACCATTACTGTATTTTTAGCTGACGAGTTACCTTGGTCAGATATAGAATAATGTTTAGAGTTTGGATTATTTAGCAGCATCTCGTATAACCCTCTAAGAGCCACATTTTTCTGCCCTGCTATATGTATCTGTGTATTTTGATCTACAGTCTTACCTAATATACTACCTGTTTCATCGCTACGACCAGAAGCTTTTCTTAAGCCATCAGGTACACCCCCTTGTTGAGACTTTTGTGGGAAGATAGACGCTACTATATCATTATCAATTAGAGATATACTACCATCAGTAGACTTCATGCCGTCACCCGTAAGAGTTACGTAGTTTTCAGCGCTAGCTTGAAGCTTATTGTACATAGCTTGATCTATAAAGCCATACTCTAAAGCAGCGTCTCTAGTGTTTTGCTGAATAGATCTGTGTTCCTCCCTAACTTTCTCAAAAGCTAATTTCAAATCTTCAGGTAAAGAGTTTAAGAAGTCTGCAGCTTCTTCATCAGCCATACCACTACCTTTTCTTTCTGCAACTTTCTCTTCAAGAAATGTTATTCGTTTCTTGTCTGCAGAAGTTAAATTTTCTTTTGCTTTTAAAGCATTAAGTTCCGCTTTATTATCAGCAAGGATTTGCTTGTTTCTTTCTGGAGCGAATTTTGAAACAGCCCACCTATCATAAAGGCCTATAATATCTTTAGAGTATACCTCTGGTAGATTTTGATAAAGGTCTTGAGGTGTATTTTTTTGTAGAATCCTTAGTTGATCTATCAGCCCACCATCTTGAGATCTTAGATTTACCATCTCCTCTATTTGATGAGCGGCTTTTGAAGTAGACAGCTTTTGTAATACTTCAAAATCTTGCATTAAAGAAAGTCTTGCACCTTGATTTTCAGTATCCAAAGCCTCCATAATACTTCTTTGCAGCATGTTTACATCGCCATACTTATCAAAGAATTCAACGTACCACCACTTAGATAGTCCAGGTGTAAATGATAATGGTACTGGCTTCCCATCAGGCCCAGTCACTGTAGGTTCAAATAGATCTGGCGGAGGTGAAGTAGGATCTGCATCTACTAAAGCTTGATCCACCTCATAAAGCTTTTCTATATTTTGCCTTTGCTGTATATTACTATCTAGCTCTTTTTGTAAGGCTCTACCTATAGCTGAGTCAGGATCATCAAGCTGATTTAATTGACGAAGTTTAGTATTATAACTCCTATGTAAATCCACAATAGCATTATAATCTTCTGAATTCATATTCAGATAGAAATTTTCGTCAGTAGTCATAGTACTAAGTCTTTGCTCTTCTATCTCAACTAACATCCTTTCAGCTTGGATTGCTTCAGCGCTATTTGGATCTTTGCTTTTTCTTATTGTCTCTAAAAGCGCTTTACGCTGTTGATGTATTTTAACATTACCACCGTTTCTACCAACTTGATCCCTAGCTAAAGCATTTACTATTTGCGCTTTTGTGCTGGTATAATTAATTGCAGAACCAGTCCCTGTTATTCCTATCGTTATGGGGACAGTACCTAAAGCTACATCTAATCCAACCTCAAAAACTTCTTCTTGAGTGGCATCTGGATTTAAGCTCAGATATTGAACCATAGCTGCTGTAGAAGAAGTTACGCTATTAACAGGTATAGAATAACCCATATTGGTTAAGTGAGCATTCCACCAACCATTCATATTAGCCCCTATATTCTTTGGAGTCCCAGCCCCTTTTAATGCCTTAAAGAAAAATAATGATGTAGCTCCTGAAGCGATAAAATCGGTTCCAAATACAGTGCTTAAGTGACCGAATCTTGCTGAATCATCAAAGCTGTATTCATATTGATCCATAAGATCTGGATCACCACCAGTAGCCTCCATCATTTCGTAATACCCTATAGTCACCCCATCTTTCGTATACCTCTTAAACATAGGGTGATTAACAGTTCTAGCGGCTTCAATAGTTGTACTTAATGTTGCCCCTTCTAAACCTATCAAACCTGCTGTTACCCACCAAGGAGCAGAAATCCCACCAGTAGCAATCGAAGTAACCGTAGCAGTTGGTATTAATATTGACATAACTGGGCTTGCTTCAGCTATAAATCCTGACATTTGTTTTAACCCTCTCAAAAACTCTCCATCCGCAAAACTCCCAGACATAGTAGTTTCAAACTGAAGCGTATTAGCACGTATTTCTTCAGCAATCTCTCGATTTTCAACTACTGTTTTCGCATCTCCCCCAAAAAAATTATAAATTCCATTTATCACATCAATACCTGCAGCTTCATATCTATCTACTAAATATCCAGAAAATACTGGTTGTATACCACCTGCGGTGCCAGGAATTCCTTTAGCTTGAAACCCATCAAACTGAAGAAAAGGAGTATTACCTATTTCGCCTTCACCAGTTAAATCTATCATGGCCCCATAATTTTCTAACATATATTGCTCCATATATAGTTGAGCCTCTTTACTCTGCTTTATATCAGCAGGCATCCTAGATTGCAAAAGATCTACAGCACTGTCATTAATACTTTGCGTTAAAAGTTTTTTTACAGCGGTAACTTTATCAAACATTATGTCCTCTTCACGACGAGGAGAAGCATAAGCCCCATAAGGACTTGCTACTGGTGTTCCATATTCAGCAACATTTATGTCGTTTGCAGATAGGTACTCTTCATTTTTTGCAAGCTCTGCAGCTATACTATTGACATTACCGCCTACTGAATTCCACCACCAATCTCCAGATGAAGCGAAATTATTAAAATACGACTCTATCTCTGGCGTTATATACTGTGGATCTAACACCTCCATAGTTTTTATAAATGCGGTTTTTTGAAAACCGTCATAATGCATTGGATCGATTTCTAATCTCACTCTATTTTCAGGGGTGTCTGTCCAAGGAGTTATTACCTGACCAGTAATAGCATTAATAGACGAGTCTTGCTCGCCGCTAACAAGAGTATTTACAGTAGGATCATCTTGAGTTACAGGTACAACCGAAGAACCAGCTCCTTGTCCTGTTTGCTGACTTGTACCCTGCTCTGATTCCGTACCTTCCTCTTCCGAAGCAGAGGGCGATATCGAAGTATCGTCTTTTTTTTTTAAGTACGTGTCAAAATCAGCAACGCCTTTCATCTGTAACTGCATACCGATTTTATCATCGGCTACCCCGCTAACACGCTGATCTTCAATGTATTGTAAAATTTCTTCTTCGTCCATATTTATTACTGAGTTTTAGCAAACATAGCATTTAACGTATAGCCTAAGTTATCATTTATTGCGCCTTGAAACTTTTGACCTTTATATCCATAGAATTCATCTAGCTTACTTCCTAGCTGCTCTAATCTAAACATATCAGAAGAATTAGTAGGATCGAAATAGAATACTAAATCTGGGGAACCAGTTTCATAATTTTTATTTAATAACGACGATTGAGGTTCGAGTCTTCCTTGGTCTAATAAAAAGTTCGATCCATCTACGTCTGTACCTATACTAAAAAATGGATCGCCAGCTTGGAATTGAACATTACCTTCAAGCGGTGTGATTTCTTTTCCTGTAGAACTTACACCATATCCTGTTATCCCACTCTTATTTAGAGAAACCCCAATCTTAACCTTTCCGCTATTATCTGTTGTAAAGAATACATTGTCTACACCCCCCTCAACACCGTCTTGTGGTGAGAATTGATATTCACTAGAACCCTTCATATTTACCGCAAAATTACCTACTGTTTGAGGTAGATGACTAGCACCGCTTTCAAAGTTTTCTATGAATTGTCTTGTAACACCAGCATCTGAATCTGGTTGAGTTCCAACCATTGCAAAAGACGGGCCTCCTGCCATTAATATATCGCCTAGCTCCATGCCTGGCTGTACATCACCACCTAACGTAGCATAATTCTGAGCAAGAAGCCTTGCATAGGCACCATTAAATGCATCAGCTTCACCTTGACCCATAAAAAGGTTTGCGCTATTGATTAAACCAGACACTTGATCGAGAGAGAATATATCGTTAGGATTAGTTGTAGTCATTGTAGATAATGTATTCTCTAATCCTAGCTTTCTTTCATCTGATTTTGTATCAGCAGCAATTAATCTATCGTAGTTACTACCCTTAATAATTTGACGACGTATATCTTCATTGTTAAGTATTGATTCATACTTTTTTTGAAGCGCCTCAAGTTCAGGCTGACTAGCTAATGTTTTACCATTTTCGTCTTTTCCGAATGCTAGTTCAGGTTGATTATAGAGGAAGCCACGATACTGATCTTCGTTTAAGAAATTTGGATTTCTAGATCTATAATAGTCAAGCATAGCATACCTAGCATTTTGACCATTTTTACCAGGATCTCTTATAACACCATCAATGTGTTGTTTAGCATATGCTTCAGACCACCCTAAACCTTTTCTATCGTCTTCAACTATTGGCTGTAGATACTCCTGCCCTACAGCTTCTAATGTCATAGAAGCTCTATCAGTCTTAAACCTATCTAAACTAAATAAAGCGGCATTATTTGGGCCATATATAGAAATACCAGTAAGATATGTTTCACCTTCAATAAACTTTTCTGGAGATGAACTGTTAACAATTCCATTAGGTTTTGTTACAACCATATGAGGAACTCCAGTAGAATAATCTATTCTACCATAATTTCTATACCCACCATTTATGTAGCTACCATCTGCAAATTCTTCTGCTTTTACCCCCATAAATCCATAATCTGCGTAAGCTTGCATTTGAGCTAATTGACTATTAGCTTGCTTCTCATCATAAAGATTATATATCTCATCTACTGGAGCATTTTTTTCTAAGTCTGATATTTTTGCAGGATTTCCTATTAGGCTATTTAAATATTTTATATTTTCTTCTCCCGTATAATCACCTTCAAAATGGTTATAACCTTCAAGCTCATCATAAAAAGCAAGAGCTTCTCTAAGCAGCCTTTGACCGTCAGATATAGTTTCTATAGGAGCTCCGTCAAGAAAAGTCATATTTTGTATCTGAGCATCTACCGTATTTACATACTCCCCCCAAAAAGGCCTTAGAGATGGGGCAAGATCTTGACCCGAAGTTTCATATACATCATTTAATGTCTTTTCTATTCTATTTCTTTGAGCCTCACGAGATTTCTGAAGAGCTAAAGCGTTCCTTTGCTGATTAGTAGCGCCAGCTATAGATGCTTCTATAAGTTTATCAAACCCTTTTAAAGGTACTCCTGCCCCTGTATATATTAGTCCTTGTGTATTCGCCATTACGACTGAAATTGTTCTTGTCTAAAGACTTTATTAAGGGCTGAAAGTAATTCTCTAATGTTTCTTTTTTGTGGGTTTCTCTCTAAAGCTTTAAGAACCATTTCTACATCTACGTCCTTAAAGGCATCATGGATAGACTCGTTTTGCTCACTATTTATTACAGTAAGAGATCCATCTTCATTCACCATATGCTCTTCTTGTCCAGTAGTTTTAGCAACAACTTGACCTGTTTCAGCATCTGATATATCGTACTCTTGTACATCATGATCTTCTTTACCTCCTGTCTTAAAGCTCTGCCCAGGACGAAGAAGTTGAGATAGAGTATTACCTCCTCCTATGTAGTCTTCTATTTTACCACCCGCAGCATAAGAATTAATCTCTTTTTGAACTTTTTCTTTTTCTAGTTGTAGTTGCAGCAGTTCTATATCCTCTTTAAGTTCTTCGCTCATAGGCTTATCTGTAGCACCCCCCCTCCTGTAGTCTTCTATTTTAATACCATCCCTACCTGTCACACCTTTACCTTTTCTTCTTTCTCTTTCTATTCTTTTATTCATTCTCTCTTGCCCCTCTTTATCTACTACCTCCTCTTCTTTCTCTTCTTTAACCTCTTCTTCAACCTCTTCTTCCTCTTCCTCTCCGCTTTTTTTAGCTGCTTCTTGCTTTTTCATAATATCCCTAAAAGAAGTCACCTCTGCGCCAGTTCCAGTATAAACTAACCCACCCCCAATCAATTCCTTAATAACATCTTCATTTATCAAAGCCCCTCTGTCTCCTTTGTCTATTTTTACACCATCTTTCCCAAATAGCGCTGAATAACCAGAAGGATTAGAAACCTGTAAAGCAGCTAAATCCATAGGCATATTTACAGCAGAACCTATCGCATCCATTTGTCTTTGAGTTCCAGCTTGATACCCTGCCGCTCCTTGCTGTATATCCATTTGAGCTAAACCAGAATAAGTATCACGTACTTTTTGTTCAGCATCAACAAGAGGTTGATTTGCTGTAGAAATATTCTGCGCTGTAGTCATCTCTAGACCCTGCGATGTTTGTGCTATATTAGGTATTGCAGATTGAAATGAAGCAATTGCTGATTGATCTCCTGATTGAAGAGCATCTAATAATGAAGATACTGATGAATCTAACTGCTCTCTTCCTGTTCTCCCAGCTTCAGCAGCCATAGATTTACCTTCAGCCACTGAATCAAGTAAGGCCTGAGTAGGTCTTGAATATTGCAATAGGTCTTGCCTACCCCTCTCGTACATCGTTTCAGCATCTGCAGCTTGTGACTGACCGCCAAAATAGTTTATTCCAGCACCAACTAATTGGCCCGCTAAAGCTGCCCAACCTAACATACTATAGTGTTTTTTGTTTTATTCATGTTACTACAAATTTACGGAATTATTTCTTACTTACAAGATTACTCGACCTTCCGCCGTGATCGTATTCTGTTAGCTCATATTCTACATTAAAAGATGTTACTTCAAAGTCCGCACTACCTAATGTAACATAAGCGTCAGCAAATGTCCCATGAGGGTCTGCTCCATTTATAATCCCTGGAGTCATAGCAAATAGCACCTCTCTTCCCTGAAACGCTAAATTATCCTCACCCTCAGCAACACTAAAGTTATTTGCTGCCGCATTTGCACCAGGAGTGTTTTCATAAGCAACATGTGGAGTTGTAGATAAACTATTATACCTTATCATTAAAAAATTTCCTTTTTTAAAAGCGTTATTATCATCAAAATAAGGATCTCCAAATGACAGATAACTCCCATAATTTTGACCATCTGCAAAATTAACAGACTCTGCAAAGTTTTCTTGATATTGAGCAAATGCAGGTACATATGGAGGAGTAGACGGTATTGTAGCGTAAGGAGCAGATTGCATATCAGTGCCGTCGGCATTTGCTCTGCCAGTAAAAAATTTAACATACTGACTAAAATCACCTCCAGTTATCGTTGAAGGTATAGGATTGTTGGACATATATGATTCTATTTCAAAAGCATAAAGTTCGTCTGTTACAAACGGCAAATCTGGCGCTACATTATTTCCATTTTCATCAACATGTAAGCCATCTAAAGCAACTAACGATTGAACATTAGTCCCCCCTGTAAAATGCCTCCAATAACTATTTCCATCCTGATCGATTGACATCCATTTATATACGTTACGTATACTACCTATAGCTTTAATATTCATCCCAGACATTGCATCCTCTTTACCTATTTCCCCATATATAGCAGTCCCCTTAAATTGAAGATCAGCTATAAGGTGTCTATCTTCTGCGATGTTTGTAGAATTATTATTAACCTTAAACAAACTATTTCCTTGAACATTTTCTACATTATTTCCACCTTGTATGGAAAATGATTTGTATATCTTATTACTAGACGTTAAATTAGAAGCACTTGAAGTTCTACTTGCATTTGTATACCCATTAAAACTAACTCCTAATGCAGACGGACCATTATGTCCACCTTCATTATAAAAAGTATTAAAACCATTTGATGAGTCATTGTGTCTCCAAATCATTTTATTTCCATCAAGCGGTAATTTTTGATTAGGAGAGGTAAAAAATAATCTGTTAAGATTCATCATACATGAAGGCGTGTAAGAGTATCTAGTTTTCCAAAAATCTAAACTATTATTAAATGCTATAGTCTGTCTCATTTCTTTCTTATTTGTTCCTCACGATTCTCTCTTTCTGTTTGATCTGAAGCAATAATATCTAAAGGATTTACAACACCATCACCGTTAGTGTCGTATATATTTATAGATTTTTCATCTGAACTTCCTAATCTTTTATTATCATTATTAGTAATAATGCCTGAATAATCATCTGAAGGCAGTGTAGGACCGCCACCGCCTGTTGGTGGTTTAGCAACAGTAAATCGATGAATAATTGTTTTTGATTGAGTGTAACAACAGGGGATATCAAAATATCTTGTTGCCCCTCCTATTCCATAATCAGGGTTTAAGTTAAATCCTTGATTAAATGAATCAATGTCGTAGGATGCAAAATTAAACGATGTAAAGAAATTATAATCTCCAGTAGTATAATCCATAGGTACCTGGTAAGTAACTGTAAGGGACATCGTGTTTCCAGGGAATAATAATGGCCATCCACCTGGAGCGGCAGGTATACTTTGTGGATAGTAAGATGCTAATTGCTCATTAAGTGGTGGTTCAATTGCTATTGTATACCCAAGATCTATAGTTGTTAGGTTTATATTTGGGTCTTGATCCATTATGCTTATTGAACCATTATCTGGATCATAAGTAGGTATAGGGTAGACAACAAAAGCGCTTGAATCTTGAACAACAAAGTCTATCCAGTCTCCAAACATATAAGCAGTAGGTTGACCCTCTTGATTAAATGGATAAGAAGCAAAATTATCATTAGCAAAACCTCCTATTCCCTCCCCAATATTCGTTATTGTATAATTTATAGAAAACTGATCTCCAGGCTGAAATTCCATAGTGCCTAAAGCCGTTGGGGCATTACTTTCAACAAGAAATTCAGCGCATAACTCATCACACTCATCAGTATCGTCACCACCACCAGGATCATCATCTATAACTTCCTCAAAAGGATCATAATCAACTTCATACTCTCTTAAATCTTGGATATTATGGACGGACAAAATAAATTCATCTCTTAATGGATCGTACCCCCCTACAACTCTAACTAGACCTTCCCCCATAGCTTGATCCTCTATAGCCCTTTGAAAAATATTATTGAAATAGGACTTCATGCCAATATCAGATATAATCTGCACCCCTTTATCTCTACTCCATTTATATACTTGCCTTTTACCTTTGTGAGCAAAATATACGTTTTCGCCAGCTCTAGTTACACTTTCTGGATTTCCGTCAGACCCATAATCTCCTGGATAATACTTTTGCGTACCTAGTATTTTGTCTGAAGCTATTAAGGATTCTTTACCGCCTGCTGTAGATAAAATATTTCTACTAACAGGAACAGAACTAGCTTTATTTTCTTGTATAACAAGAATATTATCGTAATCGTTTAATATGTAATTTATAGCACCATATTCATTAGGTAAATTTTTAAAGTTTAATTCAGGACCATTAAAGTTTGTAAATTTATTAAACCTAGCAGTGTAATTATTTTTATCTGAATATATTAATGAAGCTAGTTTCCTTCTTGCAGTAGCTCCTGGAACCACAAATGTGGCTTTACCGAAATTTTTAGAATCAGACCCTGGAAGCTTATCGGTAAACGTCTCAGATTCTAACCAATAATTTATAAAGTTAGGAGCTTTTCTGTTATTGCTAATGATATTAACATATTGACCATCTTCAAATGGAGGGTAATTTAATGCGACTTTTCTATAAAAAATATCACCATCTCTTAATAAAATAGGGTTTGTTTCATGGTAACGATTTCCATTATCATCTCTTATCACATTAAAGACTTCACCTATTTCGTAATAAATTCTATCATCTTCGTCTTTACCCTTTTTCCTAGAAAAAATTTCAACTATAGTTCCGTTATTCCATAAATGGTCGTTGTTAATAACGGCATCATACGAAAACCCCCCTGCTGAAGGATTATTTCTTAACATTAAGAATTGACCAATTAATCCACTATCAACAGTAGTTTCTGTTCCGCCTTGGGTAGGCGGATGATAAGGATTTTCAGATGGTATGTTTGATGTAATTTGTACACCCAAAATATCAAAAACATATTCATGAGGATAAAATCTTTCTTCGCTTCCACCTTGACTATATGACAGTATTCTTAATTGATCGCCCTCTTTGTATGTGTATAAATCCTTGCCCCCTTCTTTATTTACAGCGCCATAAGCAGAAGAATATGAGATCATATTACTACCCTGCAGATAACCTAAATTAACGTGTATTACTCCTTGATCGCTAGTAATATATTCGCCCGTTTGTGGTCTTTCTGCGGTTGCTCCACCAGTAGTATACTGTATAAAATTATCATACGTTGTATTTCCAGAATATACAATTTGATATTTATGAGCCCATTCTGGTGGATCATTATTAATTCGTATCTCAACCTCTACCCTACCTTGAAAACCATTCCTGTTAATATCTTGAGACGAATATCCAGCAACATATAAATTTCCTAAATAATTAGCAAACCCAGCTCTTCCCCTTTCATCGTAATATACAACAGCAAACTCATGATTAGCTTTACTTTTAAATGATCCAAAATGACCATACTCAGCTCCTAACTCTACAAACTGACTAAGAGTATTTATTTCTACCCAAGCGTTTGATTGATAATCCATCGCCCCAAGCCCAAAACCAAGAGCAGTCACAGCAAAATCAGCATAATTCTCTTCTATTTGTTCATACCAATCTGCACTATAATACTGTCCAGGGCCCCCATGAGGGAAACCTGTTATATATTTCATGTCACCTTCATTCCAATCATAAGTTGGATTATCCCAAGTAGAATCACCTCCTTCAAAATTGCTACTCGCCTCAATACTAAATCTAGCAATATGACTAGTAAAAGAAGTATTAGAAAAAAACTCTAAATGCCAAGCAGATAAATGTTGAATGTTAAATCCAGTGCCATAAGCCCAGAACTGTCCTGGTGGATGTAGTAATTGTATCTGAAATCGTTGACGTATTTGTCCACTCCAAGCTATTTGCCCGCTTACACTTCCTTGAGCAGGAACATCTCCTATCATTTGGATGTAGCCGCCATCCTGGTATTGAACAACACCCCCCCTCCTACCTCCCATTCCAGCAGTTATACCGTCTATTAAACTAAAACGACATAAAGGATTTATTTGCATATTGCTTGACCAAAATTCTGACACTTCCCACATATTATATTGGTCAGGATAATTAGGATAGTTACCTTCAATATATGACTGCATATAATCCTCAAATTTATCCTCTATTTCTTCTGGATAGTTTATTAATTGAACTGGGGTATTTGCATTTCCTCCAGGCCCTATTAAATAGCCACCAACTCTAAACCTCCATGTTTCAGTAGCTTGTTGAGATGCAAAGCTAAAATCAGGTAGAAACTGTTGCTGTATGTTTTGTTGTTGCTGTAACAAACCAAGCATTGTCCCAACAGTAAGGTTTATACCAGTGTCAGCTTGAATAGATCCATATTCATCTTGAATTTCTGAGTCTCGCCAAAAGAATATATTATTATTGCTTGAACCAGGAGTACCTAATATTGTCTCTACGTCATGAGACGCTACATAATCTCTAGAATACGTTTTCCAATAATCAATATAAAGATTATTCCAAATACCTACCGCTTGCATTTTTTTTGCACCACTCTCGGTCATCCAGGTGAACCCATCAGCTAAAGACTGTTCATTTAGCCATTGCCACCCTCCTTCCATATTTTCATCTAACGTAGTGGAGGAATCATCTTCATTTGGTGAAAATTGCATGTAATCTTTCCTTATATGAGGTATACACGTTTTAATTTCAGCATCATTTATCTCTTTAATATCTAATCCTACATACATAGCGTCAGGATCATCAGGATACTTTTGATTAAGATCGGGAAATACATCAAGACCAATTCTAACTGTTGCTTTATTTATTATAAAATATCCTGTAGGGGGGACGTTCTCTGGGCCATTATCTAATATAAAATCTTTATGGCCAACAGCAACGACAAAATCTTTTCTAGACAGACCATCTTGAGCTCCATTTATATTGGATACCATAATTTTAGATCCATTTTGATCCAACCCTAAATCAAACGAATATTCAGTCTCTGCAATTGGGTCGCCAAGTAGTTGAGCAAAAGGTACGCCCGCAGGCTCTGGTAATGGAGATCCAGTAAATACAGCTGCAATTACCTCCTTTATTAAATCTTTTCCACCTTGCGTCACCCCATAATTAGTAGAAAATGTAAGGCCAAATTGCATAAGACCGCTCTGTATAATAAACGGATTAGCTGCAGAAGTCCCATAAACTACTTCTTGTTCTTCTATACCAGAAGGTGCTGTAGGATTATCAAACCTCCACTTATTAAATAATAATGCCCCGTTTGGATCGTCTGGATCAATAAACTTTACGCCTTCATTTTTACCAAAAAAAGAAAGACCATTTCTATAATAATCATAGGAAGTTCCACCATCAACATTCTGGTAATAGGATTGGCCAAATGAAGCATATTCTTCTGCATTTCTTACATCCCCCTTAAATGAGCTCCCATGAAAAGATCTAGATTGATTGTATATATGAAACCCTCTTTCGGGCCTACACGTAAAGTTTAAATTAAACAAACTGCCTTCAGGAATTGAATCTGGAATTTCAGCTAATGATATTCTAAATCCAGCGACTCTTTGATTACCCATAATAGAAACTACAGGAGAGTTTGTATGTTCAGAAATAAATTCAGTTACCTTAATATCTAAATCAAGAAAATTAGCATTTTCTGGTTTATATATAGCGCTTATTGTAGCATCAACATCCACTTCATCATATCCTTCTATATAGTTACCATATACAAGCCTATCATTAATTACAGTTTGAGCTTGAGCTACTCTAGGTAAATTGTCATAGTTTTTATTAATAGTTCTTCTGGCTACAGAAACTAACAATCTGTCATTATAGAATCTATAGCCAGGCAATAACCCTCCTAATTGAACTGGATCAATTTCATCAATAGTTTTAAACACACCAGTATTACCAAACCTAACAAGAATCCTTATTTTTAGAATCTCTTTTGTTCTGTTAACAATATTTTCGTTTTGTGGTGAAACTTCTGGAATAGTTAATATGCAAACATTTTCTTGAACAGTAACTCCAGTATTAACTCCTTGAGACACAAGGCCTCTAGGGACAGCTAACTTAGAATGAGTAGAAATAGCGCTTTCAACGCCACCTATATATAAATGCTGATAAGCAAATATCATTCCTGGTATGTCAACAAAATGAGAGATTGATCTATTAGCATCTATATCAAACTCAAATGTTATAGGATCTAAAGGGGTTTTAGGACAAGCAGTAATGAAATCTAATTCATCGTAATCATCATATTGTTCAATATATGTTGCATATGTCATAGCCCTAAATACATCTAACTTTTTGGGCTCATTTCTATTGTCAGTAAAATATAAAACTACATTTTTATCGTAGCTATAATTAATATCCGCTCCTGCTTGGTCCGTAGCAGGCGCAAACATGTCTGCTTCCCCTGTTGATTCATATCTTTGACCAATGTGAACAACATCGCCTTTTACAAATCCATCACTAGGGAAATTAAATTTTTCAGACGTATATACTCTTATGTAAGATCCTGGTAAATTGTTTCCTGGCAAAACAGCATCTCTATCCCAAGCCCAAACACCCATTTGTTCTACGTCGTCTGACCAAACAAAAAAGTAAATAACACTTAAAACATCATCAGTAACTGATCCAATAACACGAATTCTAGTATCGTCATCAACAAAATAGTTGTCATCTAAATCTAATATATCTTCTATGTCTCTATTCGAAGGTAATGGCTTTATTGCAGCATAATCTCCTGAAAAATCATTATTAGCCCCCCCAGCAGTCATAGGGGCATTTTTAAAGCTATCTTCAAAAACAAGATTAAGCGCATCAATCATTTGATTTGAAGGCCTAACTCTTGAGTCTGAGTCTTGATTTAAACTTTGTGGTGTTACTTTATCTATCATTAATACTTAGGTGCCTGCATAAAGTTTTTACGAATAGTCTTAAGCGCTTCCTCTTTGCTAAAGTTTGATAATCTAGCTTTAGCTTTTCTTCTTTCGTTATAATACTCAGCTCTAGCCCTACTCTTCTCATTGGCAGGAATCGTAGATTTTCTTTCACAAAGCTTATAATATATATAACACCTTAAGGCCTCTTCTGCATACACATGTATTACTGGGTTTGTAGACCTAGCTTCATCAGATATATATTCTAAAACGACATCTCCCGTTCCAGAGCCTGTCTCAATTTCTATTCTATTTTGATCTAGGTTTATTCTGTACTGTCCAGGAGCGTGACCACCTCCAGCACCATATAACTGACCTAAACCTCCCTGATGAACATAGTTTTCAAATATGTAAAAATCTAAATCCCCTGCGTCAGCTCCACCGTCAGACGTAGCAGACTTACTATCCTCTCTGTTAAGTATAAGGTTGTTAGGTATATCAAGAGGGCCTTCATCACTGTCAGATGTAGAAGTAGTATCTATGCCGTCTTCTTGAAGAATCCTTTGAGAATAATTAATGTTTTTATTTTGCCTAAATACTCTTAATATACCATCGCCATCTACTTGCCCCATTTTAACTATATCTACATAGTCATCTGGCAAATCAATAGTGCTATTGCTATTTATAGTTCTTTTTATAGACTTAACTCTTGATGTAACATCAAATCCAAACTCACGAATACCTCTTAAAGCAAAGTTTCTTATAGCGGCATCTGATGCGTTACTAGCAAAATCATCACCATCTAAAGTGATAATATAATCATTTATTAATTGACGT
>TARA_R110002012_G_scaffold100312_2_pt1 | contig 19547 bp, 7 predicted proteins | sample TARA_R110002012 | Tara Oceans TARA_R110002012 (sample SAMEA4396515) | marine metagenome | biome: Westerlies Biome; feature: [DCM] deep chlorophyll maximum layer (ENVO:01000326); material: water (ENVO:00002006), including particulate matter (ENVO:01000060) such as... | depth 40 m | reverse complement strand
CAAATTTCATCAGGCGATAAGACAGCCCATTTATAATTTTTACTCATTTTTATAATCTTTGTAGTCCGATTCTAATTGTTAAAGCCGCAGCTGTATATGAAGGAGTACCGTCAGTATGACCAAATATATATAAAGAAGTTTCGTTATTTGCAGGTTGAACTACTAAATCAATTCCAGTAACAGTAGCAATTGTTGAAGTAGCTAAAGCAACATAAGAAGCTGCAGGAATTTCTACTTCTCCTAATATAGTTTGATTCTCTGCATGAGTATTATCTTCTGCTGCACCTGAAGCAGCTGTAGTTATAGATTGATCTGTAAAAAATAATGAACCTACAATACTTTGAGCATCATCATCTATAACTGTTATAGATTTTATTAAAGCTCCTCTTCCTGCTACAACAGCATTAGGAAGTTCAGTTGAAGCAAACCAAACATCATTTGCAGCAAATGTTTCTGCTGTTACAGTTGGCTGCAAAGTAAGAACAACAAACTCTTGATTACTAAGTTTATTTCCTACTCTTGATAGCCCTTGGGCTAAATCTCTCGTTCTATCCATTTTATTTTATTTTAACAAGTTTCACAATTACAAAGCTCTACTAGCTTTTCTTCGTACATTTTTATTTTAACTGTATTCTTTTCACTTAAAGCTTCTTTGTATGATTTATATACTGTATAAAGTTTTAAATGTTTTTTAGCTTCTCTACTATCGCAAGCTAATGTGTCTATACTAAACAAAGCATTTTTAACACAATCATATATAGCTGCAGATATACAACTACCATCATCTATTAAAGCTTCAGAATTGTAGTTGTATGAATCTTTATTAGTGCAACCTGGCGTCCCTAACTCAATAGTAAATGGCTCAAAGTAAGAGTTGTTATATATAGTTTTAACTTTTACCTCCACTCCTTGTTCATCTATTATTTTATAAACTAGTAAATCTTTAGATATAGCTTTTACACCTAGAGCAGTTGTTTCTGTTAATTTAAACTTTTCTATTCTGTGCTCACCTTTACCAAGTCCGCTAGATAAATCAACTAATCTTTCTCCTGTAGTTACATTATAAATAATAAAAGAAGTTTCTTCATAATTATGAGTTGGAGATTGCTCTGTTAATATTTCTACAGTAAAGTCTGTAAACTCTTTAACATCTTTTTCAACTCTTCTAGTACAATCAATAACACTTATTGTAGAGTCACTACACCCTGCCACACAATTTGAACTACTGTTTAATTTAAGAATTGATGATCCATCAGGAGTATCTGAAACTCCATAAGTTAAAAAGTGAGTTGAGTCTAAGCCTCCAAAATTTAAAGACCATATAGAGTTACCATTTTTGTTTATACTAATTCTACATTTTAACCAATCAGGATTAGTGTTAAATGCTATAGGTGTAAACCCTGCACAGTCTATAGTACTTTTAATAGTTCTAATTGTTTTTCTAATTTTACCATTAAAAGAAGTTCTAATTTCAACTATCCCTGATTCATCTTGTATTATTTTTCCTGACTTTGAATATATAACATACTCAATGTTTGGAGCTATTTCTCCCACACTTTCTGTTACTATATCATAAACTCCTACAACAGTATCTGTTTCGGAATCTATTGTTGTAATTTCAGTGACACACAAAGAAGAGTCTGGTATCCATTCTCCTTCTAAATTACTTACTTGCTGGTACTCTTCATAATTAGGAAGTGGGCAATAGTAGTTAGGTTCTTCAGGTATAATACAAACATTGTCGTTACTTGCGTATACTTGACATTCCCCTAATTCAGAAACATAGTTAGTTGCTTCAGGGTTACTGCACACTTCTTCGTATGCACCACCATCTATAAGACAAGTGTCTACACAAGAAGCATAACAATCTGCTGCAAGAATAAAAGTTTTAGTAATCTTAGGTGTAGTAGATGTAGCTTCTTGTACTGTATGTTCATGAGGAACTCCTGCAGCAATTAAAGCCATTATTTCAGGAGTAATAATATCCGCATAAAAAGTATATTGATTATTTCCTCCTTGATAAGTTTCTCCCTCATCACAAACATCACACACATAAATATTAGTGTTAGTTGATGTTTGTAGTGGGGCAAAGAAAGAAGTGAAATCAAGCCCAGTTGAATCCATTATTGAACCATCTTCATCAAGTTTCATAACAACTTTATACACATGGTAATTAGGAAAAGATTTTGATTCGCTTCCATTTGAATTACTTACTGTTACTTCTACTAAAGGGTTACCAAGGAATCCGTGTTGTATTATAGGATTAGGTACACTAAAATCTTCTTTACCAAAATACAATATATTATCTCTAACACTTTGAGGGAACATTTCTTCGTAAGTATTTAAAATATCGCTTAATAAAGGATGATCTAATCTAAAATAGAAAGCTACTTGTTTACCTGAAATTGCAGATATAGTATTCTCTCCTATTGTTTCTGCCGAAAGCATTACTCCGTCTACAACATTGTCATCACCTTCAAATGTAGTTGTATAAGAATATGTAATTTCCGCATTAGCCTGAGCATTATCTAAAACAACTACAGGATTAACAGGATCTATTAATTGACATTTATTTGTTACCGCATAATTATCTATTTGTACATTTATGTTTTCTTCAAAATCATTTAGATATGGTACAAACAATAGAGGAAGTTCTGGATTTAAAGTAGCACCATCTGCTACAGTTATTTCCGTATTCCCATGTAAAGTACACACTGTATCTAAATTATTTTGAATAACTTCATCCCCATCAGAATCAATTGTAGGGTATGCATCTGGATTAGATACACCATAGTAAATACAAGAGTCATCATCAATAGTAGTGTCATAGCCTTCGATGTCAGGATTATAATTACTAGCTTCAGGATCTGTACACCCCGTGCAAAGGGAGTTATTTCCTCCACAAGTACCACACTCATCTTTTACAGCTGACCCATTACAATCTCCATTACAATCTGCGTATAAAGATGTGTGAGATTGGTATGTATCATTTTCAAAATATTGTACATCAGAAGGGCAACTACATTCTTCACCTTCTGAAGTTCCTGCAGGAATAGAATTAAATGGTCCATTGCAAATGCCACATGCATCAAGCTCAACTGTTGTATCACAACTTCCGTCACATCCTCTTTCAAGAATAGTACCTTCAGGTACACACTTTTCTTGACACTCGTCATATATATAACCAGGACAGCAACCGTCAAGATTTACAGGAACTGTTTCATCACATGTACATTTTTTATTACCTAAATTATTTACATAAAATCCTTCGGCATTTATATCCGCGTATGTATGCTCAGGGTCTGCATCATTTCCTCCAGTACAATCCATACAAGCATCAAATACATGAGGGTTTGTACCGTCAACTGTGCCACAGTGTTCGCAAACTTCTCCTTGAGCAACCGCAGTAATCTCAAATCTAGGAATAGCTACTTGTCCGTTACACCCGCAAGAATTTTTAACTTCAAGCTCATCACAATCACAAAATCCTTCTGCTATGTTTAGACATTCGCACTCATAAGTAGGGCCTCCTTCAGGATGTTCGCTAGGTAAATAACACTCTCCACATTGATCATTGTACACTGGAGCTTCTTCTCCTGGAGGTACACAAACATCACATAGTTCTACGTACAAAGAACCTTCAGAACAACTCTCAAGCCCAATATACTCATCATGCTTTAACCATATTTTCCCTCCTTCAGATCCTACTAGATTAAGAATACCCGCTTGTACAGGACATATATATTGTGTTTCTGCAGGATTATTTATATAACCATCTCCATCAGAATCTTTATAATAAAGCTCTGCTATTTGATTACATAGTAAAATTCCACCTGGCCCATAACATGCAAGTTCTTCAGATAATATAGATTCTCCACAAGAACAATATGGCTTTTCAGGATCATTTGCAAGAGTAAAACAATCATCACAATAGTCATCGTTTATATTTTCTCCAAAACAATTACATCCTGGTCCTATTCCTAAATCTTCAGGAGTGTTTCCCTCGCAATCACATGCCACTCCAGGCACTGAGAAAAATCCAGTAGTACCGTTATATATACTTGTTATTTGTTCAGTAGTTAAACTATCATTATTGTGGCTTTCCCAAAGCTCACAAGTTTCACAATATGAACCGTTGTAATGTATTAGTTCGTGCCCTGGTGTAGTAACTCCTCCAATATAAGATCCAGCAATTTGACTAAGACTTTTATTACTACAGTCTGTACAATTAATAAAACCAGTTAGTACTCCATCTATTACTGTTGTAGGGGCTAACTTTCTTTGTAAAGATTCTGAAAAAGGATCGTCAGAACATTCGCATCCTGCTGTTTCAAAAAGACATATACTATTTGCTACAGATCCAGTGTTAGGTCCTCCAGGTTGATTATAATCAGGATCGTCTTCTATATAATTACAAATACTAGTAATGTTAGAATATACATTAACAGGGTTTGAAAAGAATAAATCTGGGTCGCACCCATAAATAGTACAAGCGTCTATATTTTCTATACAAGGTGTACTAGTACTTTCACCATCTCTAAGAGCACCGCCTCCTTGATACTGAACACACCCTTGAGCTACTCCATTTGCACCTCCTAAACCAGTTCCTGCAGGACATACAAAACAATCTAAATTTTCAGTTGGAGCAGGAGAGTAAGTATAGCATACTCCACATTCATCTTGACTAGCGTAAGGAATTCCTCCAGGGGCACAACCACATTCTATTCCCCAGGCGTTTAAAGTTGGGTCTGCGTAAACGCAACTACCATCATCAGTATTTGCACCTACACTAAAGTTACAAGCAGTAGAATCTGTACAACCATAAACAAGGAGAAAAGTACCTATTTCATCTGGTCCAGCTGCTGTACTTGCAATATCTCCTCCAATAATACCAGAAGAGATAAATGGAAATTTAATACGAAAATCATCTTCTTGAGTAATTAAATCACTTGAATTTTTTAAAGGTATAGGGTGTAAAGCGTATTTAACAAAATCTGTAGAATCTTGATTAATTATTCTAGAAAATTTATTTACTGCAGAAGTTTCTATATAAATCAGTCCATTAGGAAATTTAATAAGACTATCCATAGTTCCAGTAAAAGTTTCTCTAATAGAATAATCAACTACCTCTTCTGTTTTTGAAAAATCCTCTGGGTATGCATTTAAATCTTTAGATAATTCAGATATTAAGCTTACTTGATTATTAAAGTTTATAGCTACAAGAGCAGAGCTAATACCTCCTTTTTGAAATAAAATAAAATAATTTTCAAGAGAAGATTCCGAAGATACAACTTCAAATTCAACGTCATAAAAAGCTTCCGTATATATTGGGTAAAACGTTTCTACAGTTACTCTATTAAAATCTCTATTCTCATCAGTGTTTATTTTTAATTTATAAATGTGTTCTCCTGCTTCTGAGCTACCAATAATTTTAAAATTTAAAAATATAAAATTACCATCATCTCTACTAACATGTTTAAGACGAGTGTTTTCAAAATTAAAAATTTTTCTTTCACCGTCTATATCTTCTTCTGCGCCAAGAGTTATTTCTGAAGTAGTTTCTATATTGCCATCTAAATTATTTCCATCAATTTCTATTACTCTGTAGATTGAAGCTGCACCTGCTCTTGTTTCTTTTGTAAGTACAAAAAGAATAGTGTTGTTTTCTGTACTTGTATTAACTATAGTTGTAGCTAGTATTTCTATCTTTTCAGATCTAGTATCAAAAACAACTTCATTTTGTCCAAAACTCCCTAAACCTAAGTTATAAGGAGCATGAGCTTCTTGTGGGGTTATTGCAAAATTTACAAATTGTCTAATTATCTGTTCACCTCTACTTTGTAATTTTTTATATAAAATTGAATATGTTATAGTAGTTAAAGATGCATTGTAAACATACTCTAAGCCTATAAAAGATTCGCATATAATTGTACCTATATATCCCCCATCTCTAGTTTGCACTTTTATTTTGTTCACTGTATCTCCAGTAACAAAGTCACCATCAACAGTAAAACTTACAAAAGCTAAAATATTACCTTGGTAAGATATTACTCTTATTGTTTCTGGAAGCAGTTCGTCTTCTGCATAAATTCTTTTAAAATTATTTAAATTATTTATTGAAGATTCTTTAGAAACATCATCTATACTAGACACTTTAACGCTTCTATTGTTTAAAAATGCTAAATATTTTTCTTGATTTCCTAAAAGCAAATCAAACCCTTTGTCTATAGGCTCAAAGTATTGTAAAGCGTTACTTACAGATGTATCTATAGGTTGTGCGTTGTAGTATGAGCTTTGTAAATCTTCAACACCTACATTATAGCTAGATTTTATTTCATCGCTGTAGGATATAATAGAACCTTGAGGAATATCTCCTATGTTTCGTGTAGCAATTTTTGTAAAAGAATATGTTTTACCTTTAGTGTGGTCAAATGTTCCAAATTCTAACTCTTTTACAAAAATAGCAGGAGACAAAAGTAAAGTACTCACTGTAAGCTGAAGATCAGGGTCTTGTACTTGAATGTACTCAGATGTACCTTCAGAGTAAATATAAACATTACCATCTTTTTCAACACTTACTTTACTTAAGTTACCACTAAATGGGTTTGCAAAGCTTCTTGAATTTTCTATAATGTAATCAGTAGTTAAAGTAGTTATATCATAAATAACTACATGCTGATCGCTAGTATCAGGATCTTTAACAATAGCGTATATAAAATTATCTTGAGGTGAAAACTCAAAATCAATTAGTTCAAACCCATAATTACCACTTACTTCCGAGTCTGTGCTATAATTAAGGAGAGAATCATCTCCTGCAGGAATATAAAGCTCTAACCCTTGGGCAACATTATCTGTTGCGGCAGAAAAATTAGCATTCTCTCTTTGTCCTAAAAACTCTCCAGACAAATTATTTATAAAAGTTATAAGCATTCCATGCTTAGTTCCTATAACTGCTAATTTTTTTCCTACTGCTTCTTGATTTGCAGCAAGAGTAGAAACGTCTATTGGAGTAATACATTCAATTCCTAACTCAACACAATCAAAATATTCTTCATCTCCTAAACTACTCCAAGAATCTGGAAGCATTCCAATATTTTCATTGCTGTATAATCTACTAGAAATTTTAAAAGGAGCAGATATTAATTTTTGAGTGTACTCTTCGTTTGCTATTTTAACATTAGGGTTTAAAACGCGGCTACCTGTATTTGAAAAATATATAAATATTCCTTCTGGACCTGCTGGATTATTATCACTACCTATATATGTGCTATCTTGAAATTTTGAAAGTTCAAGGTTAGCTTCTACAACATATTCAGTATCAGCACCATCAAAAAATTGAGTACTTTTTTTCCATTTTTTAGAATACATTTCGTACATACCAGTAGAATATCCTTGATTTCCCTCAGATTTTCCCGCTCCACCTTTAGCGTAAAACTTATAAGTACTAAATAATCTAGTTATAGAATTGTAAGATGTAGGGTCTGAAGCTACAAATTTTTCACTGCCTTTGTAATAAATATCTCCTTTTTCTTTAAGAGGATTTTCTCTAACACTTTGTCCTAGTTTGTATACAGTATAAGAATCTTGAAAAGGGGTTATAGTTATTTTTTTTAAACAAGGATAATAGTGTGTAAATCCTTTAAAATTTTCATCTTCACTTTCATTTATTCCAGCACCAGTATTAATATATAGGTTAGCAGAAATATAAGTGCAAGAATTTGAATAAACATCTTTAAATTGAAGACTCCCATCCTCGTCAATATCACTTAAGTCGTCAGCTAAAGATAACGGACTCAAACTGTTAGTATCGTCATAGTCACTTACTCCTGGCTGAAATTCAAAATTATAGAAAGCCGAAGTATTAAAAAAAGCTATTAGATTTTCACCCAAATAGCATATACCATGGGTGTTTCCTGCGCCTACAGGATTACATTGGTACAGAGCCAGAGTGCCAGCTACAGTCATAATATTTTCTGAAGTTACAAAAAGTTGAGAAGGTTCAGAAACTCCAAATTTAAATATATTATCTACGGAGCAATCTACTCCCGTATAATCATGAGGAGATGAGCTAAAATCAATTACTTTTTCAATCCCTACGTGAGGAAATGATGTATAAGCTTTTATAGTGTCAGGATTTGTTGCAGAAATTAAAGTAATAAAATCTTTATTCTTAAATGCCTCTGCAGAGTTTATTTTGCTATTTGATCTAAAATCAGCATTTTCACCGCTTGGAGCATCAATATTGTTTTGCAATCTATCGTAAGAAATAAAATCAAAAAAACTTGGTTGCTGAGTAAAATTATAGCTAAACGCGTTATTAGAAAAAACACCTAAAAAAGAATCTTGTATATTTATAATATTAAAATTACTATAGGATGTAGAACTTGATCCAGGAATAAAGCTATTAGTGAGGCTAGTTTCTTTATTTATTTCTATTACTTGAATACCTCCATTTGTAAATTGATAGAAATAATCATCATTAAAAATAGCAGCATTATCTAATGCACTCATTCTTATACTAGACCTAGAAGTTCTGTACATATTAGAAGAAGAAACTACAGGTATTGCTTTAACAATATTTACACAAGAACTATCATCAGTGTTTGCTTCGGCACTATAATTAGAAGCACTAGAGTCTGTACACCCGTATACTCTAGCTATATTACTATTAACATCTCCAAAAACAACTTTTATGTGAGGAATTAATAATTTGTATTTTTTTAATATAGGGGTAGTTATTTTATTACTTTCTGTTACTTTTAATCCGTTTACTAAATTAAAATTTTTAGAAAGTTTTGATGGGTCCATAGGAGTATCTCCTACTTGATCTGCTAAACCTAAAAAAGATCCTATTGCATAAACAGCATAACTAAGTACATCTAGTTTGCTGTTAATCAAAGAACTTCCCCATTCTCCAGAAGCTTTAAAAATAATTTTATTGCCCTTAAATTTTAAGACAGAATTTATTTCGTCCATTTCAAAAATAAGATCAGGACTAGAAGAGTCTTCAATAAATCTTACAGTAAGGTCACCTTTTAAAATAGGTTTGTTACTGTAAATTAAAGATATAATATGTTCCCACTGAAATAAAGCATTTTCTATATCAGCTTTAAAATGTTTTAAAAGTAAAGCTTTAGATTTTGATAGCTTTAAAGAGTCTTCATTATAAGCATATTTAATAATTAACTTTTCGTCTCCACTAGTTTTTACTGTATTTACAGCATCTACTAATGGTGTAAAAATTCCTGAAGTACTTATTTTATAATTCACTTATTTTTATTTTAAAGGTGTTACTATCATTGAATCTATTTTGATATTACTAACTGCTGTAGCAGTGTTAGCAACAGCAGATACTTTTATTGTGCTAGTCCAATCTAAATCTAAAAGATTATTTCTGTATGTATCTGCAGCTATGCCTTCTAACAAAACATATCCATATGCTACTGCGTATTTGTAAGCTTTAATAACTGTAACTCTTGCTGTAAAAGCATCATTTTGAGGAGCAGCGGTTGTAGCTGTAGACACTGTTACGTTTTTTCCTATGTGTATTGCAACGTCTTTATTATTAGTGTTGTCTGCAAAAAAGCCACTTACTTCTACAACAAACCCTTGATTTACATCGTAATCGCTTAAATCTATACTCGCTGCATACATAGTAATGTCTGTATCTACAGCTGAAGGTTGTATTGTTCCAGACTGAATAATGCTAGAAGACTCTCCAGCCGCAGAACCTCCTGATGAGCTAGCCCCACTGTGTGTATTGTTTTCTATATAATAATCTTTACCGTCATTATATATAGTAACTGCCTGATACTTGTTAGTTAAAACTATACTTGATTTAGCGTCTATTGTAGAACCTAAAGCTTTTATAGTTATATTTTTTAAATCTGCTGCTCCAAATTCATCTTTAATAGTTATTTTAAACATGTTAGAATTAACTAAAGTAGCTACACTTGGCAACGTTATAATGCAATCAGATTTTCTATTATCTACAGCTAAAATACCTCTATCTAACTCCTCAACATCGTATAGACTTGCTTCTATAAGGCTTCTGTTAAACATACTGCTAGAATTAAAAGAGTCTTTTAATTTTGTAGGAGTAATTGCAGAAGTATTAGAACTATAATCTCTAACTTCTTGATCTGTAGCTATTCTAATAATACCTTCAGAAATTTCAGAAGAAGTTATTACATTAGTGTTTACAATAGCAAATTGAGACGCCACCTCTCCTGAAGTCCCTCCTTCACTTTTATCTATACATATAAGTATATCTCCTTTCTGTAAAGCAGCTCCTTCTGCAAAAGAAGAGTACTCTGCCATTGAAATAAATACATCTCCTGCATTAGCTCTAGGAAAAGAGTTTGAGGTTAAATGTTTAACAGTTTTCATAGTAGAGTCTAACAGCTTGTCTGCGTACTCTTTAGTAACTACATCTTTATTACTAAAAGAAAATGTTGTATTATAGCTTAAAGGAGCTATAAGTTTATTACTACCATCAACTCTAATATTATGTATGTTTGCATTATCTACATATTCTTTTGTAGCTGCATCCCTAGGAGATAGAGGGCTAGGTATTTTTAAATTTTTTGTAAGTACAGGGTTAGTTTTGTCAAGAGACTTTTTAAGCATCTCAGATCTAAGATTTTTTATTTCATTAGACAGAGAAGTATTTTTTTGACTTAAACTAGCTGTAAAATCTTTTACACTTATAACCTTAGTAGTGTTTCCTTGAACTATAGTTATTAAATCTCCGTTAGTAGATCTGGTAGCTTTGGGTAAATTAGATATTTTCATTTTATATATATATTATATTATACTTCTAATGGGCTACCATCTTCAGCAGTTAATGTTAAATTTTTAATAGTCTTTAAAGAATCTCTTTCTTCTGTAGGAGCTTTTATATTCAAATACTCTTTATCTGAGTAAATTAAATTTAATTCTATAGCAATCTTATCTAAAATAGAATTAATATTTTTTAACTCTTCAGTAGTTAAAGATAGAGAAGTGTTTACTAAATCAGAACCTCCAAGTATTAAAGGATCTAAAGGCGTTAGTATGCCTGTATCTGAAACTACTATTTTTCCTCTGCTGTATTTAGCTCCACTAGAAAAACTAATAGTTATATATTGACTGTCTTGATTGTAAGAAGCAGTTAAATCATTGTTATTACTATTTATGTTTGTAACTAGCGCTACAGAGCTAGCATGCTCTCCACCTCCAGTAACCCTATAAGTAACTCCAATTTTTTTTCTAATACCTTTAGAGTTTTCTATAAAAATAAATATTGGGGGGCTAAGTAGGCTAGGTATATCTATTTGAGGAGCTGTCAATTTAAAAGACACTTTCCTAGGAGCCTCTGCCTTTGACGTTACATCTTCAGGAACTTCGTTGCCTATAAAATCTAGCCAAGACGCTATAACATTATACATAGCTATCTTTTTTTTAGATTTAGCCCCTGACTCTAAGTTAGTTATAAAATTATTTGTATAAGAATTAAAAGCTACTCTAGCTTGCACATACTTCTTATAAATAGATAAATGATTAATTTCCATAGTTATATTATAATTTTACAAACTTACAAATATTTTGAATATTTTTTCTTATTCTGTCGAAATTTTTTGCAACATCTTTAAGAGAATTACTATCTTTGTAAGTTTTAGTTGTATCTATTTGTTTGTACAACCTTTCTCCTCTCTCTTTTAAACTGCCTGAATAGACAAAATCTTGCCCTCTAGTGCAGTATAATCCTTGGTAAGACTTTCCATCTTTATTAAAATACCGATCACCGTAAGTGTAATTGTTTTCTGTTAATCTAGTAGTTGTGTCATTACACACTAATGTAAAATCAGAACTTAAAACAGCAGCTTCAACATCTTCTGGAGAAGCGTTAGCTCCCGCTACACAATTTTCATTTACAGCATTCCCTTCTATACAAGCTATGGCAGCACCACCTGGATTCCCAGCAGAAGTTAAAGCAGAGGCTTTCATATATCGAACTCCTCCTCCTGTACAACCTTCAGGGGGTTCAGGGTACTCATCTGTATACACTACTGGAGTTACAGCTAGGTCACCAACAAAAAAGTTAAGTATTTCTTCAGAAACATAATTACAAACAAGCAAAGAATCATTAATGTCACATACAATTATTCTTGCTTCAGGAAGAATACAATCTTCGTCTTCAGGGTACATACAAGAGTTATTATCTATCTGAGCTGCTGGGTTGTAATTTGCTGCTTGAGGATCTGTACAGCCTGTAATAAGTTCTCCAGTTTCTATATAATTTTCTACTTGTATTAAAGTGTTTTGAGCTTCACTTTCTTCAGAATAAACTGTATTTTCTCCTAACTCTAAAAATTTACCATAATCAACAATTTTCCCCCACTTACCTCTACCAGATTCTACAATTGCCTCTATCCTAAATATCCCTTCTACACTATAAGCAGTTCTTAAAGCACTCATAGTTGCAGTTTCATTATATTTAATTTCCCCTTCAGATACATTTTGTACACTAACATTGTAGTTCATGCAATGCCTCATCATATTTGAATTATACACTCCTGTAGAAGTAGGTAGATTCATTATAGGGTTAACATTGCTTTCTTCGTCTTTATCTACTACGTCTAAAGAAAATAAAGGAAAAACTCCTACGTTAGTATTTTCAGGTACTTTGTAAGGATTATAATTAAGGCTTTGAGGATCTGAAGACCCTATGTAATATCTAAAAGATATTTCTGAAAAACCAAAAGATCCTTTTTTTTGTATCCTAGGAGTATCAGAAAGTAAATCGTCTTTTGTGTAAAAATCTATATCATTTAAATTTCCTATATCTAAATCGTAACTAGAAGGCATACCTTGAAGCGGAGAAAATCCATAAAACCCAAATAAAGGGCAATGGCCGTTTGCAAAATAAAAGTTTCCCTTACTAAAAGTGTAATATTGCTTTTCGTATAAACCTACTTCTCCTGCTAAAAAACCTGATGTGTAGACACTACCAAAGCCTTTTGCAGCCTCGCCCTCTGAGTTTGTACTAATAGTCCTTAATGCAGATGTAAGACTTCCTTTTGATCCATCAGTTATTATAGAACTATTATTATGTTGGTACCTTTGAGCTGCGTACAAACAAGGGCACAAAGAGTTTCCGTTATCATCAAACTCATCATAAGCTTTATCTGTTGGCCAATTATCTGGGTAAGCAGGGTAATTTTCATTTAACCAATTTAAATTAAAATCCCAAAACTCATCAAATACATCTGTAGGATTACCGTCAGCATCTAACTCACAAAAAGGCATTCTTGTTAAAGTATTTATTGGCCTACTTTTACGAACTATACTTGCACTTAATATTGTAGTAGTTAAAAACGTATGAGTAGCTGGCATGTCTGCAACAATTATCTCTATTTCAGAAGTTGCGTCTGTAATATCAAACTCTAGTGTCACGTTAGGACCTAACTCAGTCCCAACATAATTAGTGTTATCTGCATTAGATAATAGTGAAAATGGATTTGGTGTACCATTTAAAAACCCTAAAGAATCTGCATCTGTATATGCTCCCCAAAAAAATGTATCTGAAATTTTAGTACCAAGAGAATTTCCTTCATTGTCTGTAAAATACTCTTTTATTGCTATAGGTCTTGCAGGGTTTTCTAATTCTAAAATTAATTTAGTAGTATTAGGTGTTGGAGTATAATCTAAATTATAAGTGTTTATATCTACAGATATTTTTTCATAATCTGCTTGAGTACCAGTTCCTAAAATTGGTATGTATTTATTAGTTTGAGATTGATAAAATAAATATTGAGAAGTAGAACTAGACAATACCCAATTATTATCTTCATTTATATAAGAAGTAGTTGCACTTCTAGTTTCATCTACTAATGTTGTTGAAATTCCTCCTTTTAATTCAAAATCAGTGGCATCAATATTTTTATAAAGATTTAATATTTTATTAAAAACAAGTGGAAAGTTTTCAAGGCCATTAGTTTTAGAATTATCGATACTACCGTCATAAAAAAATGGAAGCTGAAATAAAGAATCTCTTCTGCGCGTCTGCTCAGTTATTTCTGAATTTGAAAAGTCTTCTTCGTATGAATCAGTTATTTTGTTCCCATTTTGGTCTGTGCTAAATTTTAATTTTTTATTGTGTGTATTATTATATACTTGAGAATAAAAAAGATCTATAAATGTTTTTTCGTCTTGAGATAAATAAGAATTTGATCTATCATCTAGTAATATACGATTATCTGTAAGTGTTCTGCTAGAATCTTCTGGAACAGCTAGGCAAGTAAACTCCATAAAATGGACTTCAGTTTCTCCTATAGATCTAACTCTTATTGCGTCAAAAGGTTCTGTAATAATTTCTTCGTACTGAACTCTATGCTCAACAAACTCTCTTCCCCAAAAATGAGCTACAGTAAATTTATTTGCATCACTCGCAAACGATTTTATTGTTTGTATTTCTTCTGTAGAATCTTCATTTAAGATTACTCCCTCAACAACAACACTACTTAAATTCAATTCTTCTGTTACATCTAATACTGTTTGGTTGTTGTAATCAACGTCATTAAAATTTTCTCCTTCTAAACGATTGCTATCCCAAAATTGAACAATATAAGCTTTAAAGTTTAAATTAAAAGATCCGTCAACACTGTTTCTTTTTATTGAAAAAGTGTCACCAGTTTGAATAGGCATAATTACTTCTGCTCTCTTATCTGCCCAAAGAGAGGGAATAAAATTACAAGTTCTTATAGAAAATGCGAGTGGAAAATAATTCGATAACCTACTATTGTCATAATGTGAAGCTACATGCATTTTATAAACAAGTGTATCTCCTGGTTCAGCTAAAATAAAATCTTTTGCTCCGCCTATTACACTGTTTTCTACACTACCTAGCAAAGTTTCTGAAAAGACTTTACTTGTGTTATCAGGAGATAATACCTGCATACCGTAAGAAGTTAAATAAATTGGTATATGCATGTTATCCCCTTCCATGTTTTCTAGTTTTTGTACAGGTAAAAAAACTGTATTTATATCTAGATACCCTTGAAAGCTAGCAGATCCTCTACTAACTACTCCACTATTTGGGGCTTCACTAAGCCCGTAATCAGAAAAACAAAGATCATTGTGTATAATATCTGAAAAATATATAGTTTCTTTAACTACGTTTGTTGTAAAAATATTAGTGGCGCTTTTTGACATGTTATATACTTCGTAGCTAAGACTAGGCAAATTAAAATTTATAACTGCTAAGTCTAACGTTTCTTCTGAAGTCTCTGAACTCCCACTTCCTGATGGTATATTTTTAAAATTAAATTTTGGGAATACTTTATTATGTAACTCGCTTATAGATCCCCCTTGAAATGTGTGAGGCAATCCAAAAGAATGCCCAAACTCGTGAAGGAGTATTTGAGCAAAGCCATAAGGGCTAAATGTAGTGTCCCTATAGTTGTAATAAGTAGCAGTAGATTTATTCATAAAAACACTTCCATTTACATCCATGCCTGGAGACGGCCCATACCCGCTAAAAAAATTACTTATTGAAGACTTGTCCATAGTTGTGTAGACATTAGCTGTTGGTAAAGTATTACCCCATCTGCCTAGTTCCTCCGCTTCACCGTCCCCAATTCCATCATAATCTCTAATTCTAGCTACTGCTAAAATAGAAGTATCTCTAGATTTTGTGCAGTTATCAAAGTTATTTAAATTATTTACACAAGTAAGATCTTCACAAGTAACACTACTAGAAGTAGATGATGTATTTAAAAGATTTAAACGGCAAGGATCATATTTATCAATGTTGTATGTAAATATAGCTCCATTAGGTCCGCAATCTATAAAGCCTCCATTTTTTACAAGATATTCAAAATACTTTAAATTAGATTCGTTAGTTGCTAAACTTAAACTATTATCATGACTTTCCCCTTCTTCTATATAAGAGTCATAAATAGAAGTTAAAAGATTTTGAGCATTTTCTAAACCTAAATTAGCGTCATAAAGATTTTTTTCAAGTGTAATATTAGTGTATTCAAAAGCAACAATATTTTTTATGCTTGAAAAATCAGAAAAAGAAATGTCTTCATAAAGAATAGATAATGTACTTTCATCTCCCACAGAAACTTGTTGAAATTCATAAGAAGCATCAATATTAGAAATATATACTGGAAGATCATCGCGTAAGCCTGCATTTAAAAAATTTAAAAAATAATTTTGAGGAATTTTAGGAGCTATAACAAATCTTAATTTACTAACTACTCCATGATCAACATTATCTTTTAAATTTCCAAGAGTCCCTATACTTGGGTCTGCATGCGTTCCCGCTAAAAAAGAATTTAAATATTCTACAACTTTAATGTAAAATGCATCTGTATAAGTTTCTGAATCTATAATGTGATGAGCAAGATCTGGGTATATATGAGATTTGTCGGTAGCGTCTGCGCTTCTAAATTGATGAAAAACTACAGGTAAATATATTATTTCTTCAGGAGTAGGGTCTATATAAGGAGGTGTACTAGACCTAGTATTTTTTACAGTTTTTAAATCTAGATATTTTTTTTCTACTAAAAGTCTTGAAGAGTGTATTTTACTTTTTTCAATATCATTTATTTCTATATTACTATTTTCTACATGATCATGTATACACAATTCTTCAGGATTATCAGAATTTTTTTTATTTAAATTTTTAAAAGTACCCTTCATTATTTATTTAGTATAGTGTTACACAAAATCTTTATTTTATCTTCAATAGACATAAAATCTAAAGACGATTCTTTTAAATCTAAAACTTTAAAACTAATTTTTTTAAGAACTTTTTTTAAAGACCTACTACCAACTTCTTCAATATTTTCGCAATACTCTTCTAAATAATCATCTATATTAAGTAAAGATAGATATGAGTTTTTTATATTATTTAAAACAGTATTTTCTGTTAAAAACCCTGCTCTCATTTTTGATATTTGAGAGTTTGTAAAAAATCCTAGAGAAGGAGATGACATATTGTGGCAATTAAAATGCATAGCATTTAAATTGTTTATAATATACGCATTGTCTGGCGTTGTAATATTACTTAAATCACAAGTATGAGTGTCTGCAGTATATAAAATGTTTTTATTAGTGTCGTCTATAAATTTTTCAAAAACATTTTTTTCAGGGTAAGGGTCAAAATCTCCAAAAGGAACATAAGGAAGTAAATCGTCTACACAATTTCCATTTCCCTCAGTAAGTATGCAGCCAGTGCTGTTGCAATCTGCAATATAAGTAGATATAGCGCTAAATGAATATTCTCCAATTGCGCTAGGTAAAAGCCCAAATAAATTGCCTATATTGTGTAAATGCAATAAATCAGGAGTACTACTATTTTCCACTGAAACTGCATGGTATGCATAAGAATCATGCTCTAGATTAGGCATAGACACTTCTGTTTTACCAATTAAATAATCTGCTGATTTCCCTATAATTTGTATTAAATCGTTTTCTCTTATTGAAGCATACGACCATGTAGCGTAAAAAGTTTTACTACCTGCCCCAGAAGCTAACGCAGGATGAATAGCAGATTGATATGCGTATTTAGATAGCACTCCATTTACAACGCTTGTGTTAATTCTATTAGCAATACATATAGTTAATACGTTATTTACATCAATACTAGCTTCTATAATTTCATCTATTCTGTCTTTATTTACTCCGCAAACTGGATTATCATTTATGTTTACGTCTGCTGCAGCAATTCCGTCTTCAAAATATCTAAATGTTTTGTCTATTATTCCAAAACTTCCATCAGGAAATTGTCCGTAATAACTTTTAACTGTAGCTATATTAGTGGCATCTACAGTAGTTACCCCTGGGTATTCTAAAAAATCATTTCCATCTACTTTAGCTTTTCTAGATAATTTTAAAATAATATTTGCTGCCGCTAAATGAGCATTTAATTTATTTACAACTCCTGTTACATAATCAAAAGCTTCTTCTTTATTTATAGTAATTTCAGGATCTTCTAAAAAAGCAAATATTACAGGTACAAATATTTGACTAGTATCAATAGAACCAGCAAATACCTCTTGTTCGTACAATTTTAAAGTACCTATATTTCCAGTAGTAGCCTCCGCACTTCTTTGAAACTGCAAAGAATCATGTAGCTCATCTATAAAAGTAGAAATGTGTCCTAGTCTTAGCTTCATATACTATCTAAACTTTCTAATAAACTTTTTGCTAATAAAGCTTTTTCTAAATCTGTATCATCACAATCTTCGCAAGCTAAATTAACAGATGTCAAAGTCTTAGATACTAATTTAGATAGCCCGCAAATGTTTTTAAATTGAAACTCTTGTAAACTATATTCTTCTGATAAATTATTTTTATTAGAAACTCTAATTATTATTTGATAGATACCATCTCTAATATCTTCGTACTCTATAAACTCCATATCGTCTATTGCTTCTACAATAGAAGCAAAAGGTAAAGCAAGTTTAAAGTTTTTATAACTATCTTCTGAAGGAGTTTCTATAAAGTTTTCGTATACATCTAAATTAAATATACCTTCAAAAACTTCCATTTGCTCTTCTTGAGAACTTCCTATTGTAGCCATAGCATAATATCTAACTATTACATCTATTTTTAATCTAACTTTAAAAGGTTCGATGTTTGCTCCACCCCAACCTCCTAAGTTGTCCTCTGAATAATTTCTTGTTATATCCTCTATAACAAGAGTTCTACAATCTTTTGTAGTCTGTATATCTAATTTTAAATCTAAGGCCATGTATAGGTATTAAAAAAGGGCAGACAGATTAGCTGCCTGCCCTTTGATTATATAAAAATTAAGTATTAAGAGAATACGTCTAAACTATCATCAGTAAATCCTAATGCTTCATCTATCTCTGCTCCTGTAGCACCTGTTGCCATTGCTAAAACAATTTGGCATCTACCTGCTCCTGCGTATGAAACTGCGTAAGCAGGATCTGCTAATGGAGTATCAATAACAGCTATATCATAGTTACTAGCTTGTACAGCATTTAAAGCAACTAAATGATTGTTACTAGGAATACCTTGACGGTAAGGGGCTCCTGCTGAACCTACGCCAAACCATTCTAATTCTGCAACTTCTTCACCTGCTCCAGAACCATGAACTGCTCCAGTAGTTGCAACTGCTGCAGCTCCAAAACCATCTAAAGTAGTATCAAATAACACCATAGTGTATTTATGTAAACCTAAACTCCAATCTTGAGCTTTACCTACAATTGTAAAAGAAGTGTTACCAACTTTTGTAGCAGTAACTTTATCTTTACATCCACCTTGTGCGTTAATTTTAGCTACAAATTTATCTACAACTTCTCCAGCTGAAACTGAATCTCCAGTTACATACTCAAAAAAGTGTAAATCTGATTGCTCAGAAAACAACTCTACATTGTGTTTGAAATTTAATCTTAAAGTGTAACGAGTATTTGCAACATCAGATATACCTGTAAGAGTATCTGTTTGCTCTGTTCTCGCTGCATAAGAAAGACCTTTTACATTAGCTTTTTTAAATTTAAAAGTTGGAGACATGCGAACATTACCTG
>TARA_R110002012_G_scaffold27666_3_pt1 | contig 19557 bp, 36 predicted proteins | sample TARA_R110002012 | Tara Oceans TARA_R110002012 (sample SAMEA4396515) | marine metagenome | biome: Westerlies Biome; feature: [DCM] deep chlorophyll maximum layer (ENVO:01000326); material: water (ENVO:00002006), including particulate matter (ENVO:01000060) such as... | depth 40 m | reverse complement strand
TGTTTTAAGTCATTGTAGATATCCTGTTGTTGCTTGGACAAAGCAATAAATCTTTTCTCATAAACTTTAGGTGGTAAATCTAAACACTCATCTTTTTTTACTCTATATGAAAATTGTTTTATTTTTTCTTCTAATTCATCAAGGTTCTGATAGTAGATAGGTATCATTATATTTTTATTACCCACAACTTGAATTTGTTTCATAACAGAATAACGTGCTCTAAAAACAAAGTAATTAGTAAATCCTAGTAATCCTTGCTTTAAAAACTCGCATTGGGTATAAAGATCTAAAGGAGATTTTGTAATTGGGGAGCCTGTTAGAATTCTTTTGTAAGTTGATGGTTGGCATACTTGTATTATATTTTTTGCTCGTTTGGCTTGTCTGTTCTTTATAGTAGTTGATTCATCTATTATTGCACACATTTTTTTGTGAAACACATTCATAATTTTTTTCAATATGTTTACACCAGAAGAATGTGAAAAAGCTTCTACATTAAATAAATAAAAATTTAATTTATCTTGTTCGTGAACAAAGTTTTTATCAACCTTATGTGTGTTTATATTTACATCACATCCAGCGTGCATATTTATTTCATTAATCCAATTTTGATAAACAGAGTTTGGTGCAATAACTACAACTGTATCTATTTTTTTTTCAAAATATAAATTTACAACATCGTCAATGGCAACTTTTGTTTTTCCTGTACCCATCTCCATAAAGTATGCAAAGCATTGTTTTCCTTGGCTTTTTTCCAAAGATTTAAGTTGATGTTTGAATGGTTTAGTTTTAAAATTATATTTGGTCAAATTATCTCCCAAAAATATCTTAACTTTTTTGTTGACATTGTAAATGAAAAAAATTAATTTTGTATACGATGAAAGGAGGTCCTTATGGATCTAGAGAAAGAATCCACTGAAATAAAAGTGGATACAGGTAAGTCGCAAGAATTATCTGAACTTTGCACTAGACTATTGGAACTTCAGAAACAAATAACAAAGTGTGAAGAAAATATTAAAAATTTGCGCGGTGAAGAACGTTTGCTTTCTGAAAACGAAATTCCAAATCTAATGCAACAATCCGGTATATCAAGTCTTAAATTAATAGATGGATCATCTGTTGAAGTAAAGCCTTTTTATGCTGCCAAAATTCCTGTTTCCAAAACAGATGAAGCTTTTGATTGGCTCTCATCTAATGGATATGGGGATCTAATTAAAAACCAAGTGTCCCTCACTTTTGGTAAATCTGAAGACAATGTTGCTAATTCAATTGTAGAAGATTTAAAAGGTAAAGGACATAATGTATCCCAAAAGAAAAAAGTAGAACCTATGACACTTAAAGCTTTTGTTAGAGAACAAATACAAAGCGGTCAGAACATACCTATGGATTTGTTTGGGGTATATGTATCAAATAAAACGACTATTAAAACCAAGGAGTAATAAACATGAATGAAGTCGCAAAAAAAGAAGAGTCCCTTCCCTCTCTTACAAATCTGGAAGAATTTTCTGGTCAAGGTACAGAAAACATCACAGCTCGTGATACAAAATTACCTATATTAAAAATACTTTATGCTAACTCGCCAGTGCTTGATGAAAGTGATGGTAAGTATAATGAAAAAGCAAAACAAGGTGATATCTATAATGAAGTCACAGGTTCTCTTTATAAAAGTAAGGAGGGAGTTTATGTTGTTCCTTGTCTTTTCATTAACACTTTTAATGAATGGGCTGATCGTGGAGATAGTCCAGGCAGACCTATTCAAATACACACAGATCAATCTATTATGAATAAAACACAAAGGGCCGACGATGGTAAAGATCGCCTTGAAAGTGGTCACTACGTTGAAGACACAGGTAATCACTTTGTTTACATTTTAGATAAAGATTTTAACCCTATTGAAAGTGCTTTGATTACAATGAAATCCACACAGAAGAAGAAATCTAAATTGTGGAACTCTATGATGCAATCAAAAAGAATGAAAGGTAAGAATGGTTATTTTATACCTCCATCTTGGGCAAGTGTTTACAAACTAACTACTACCAAAGAATCAGGTAATGGTAACAATTGGTTTGGATGGGTTGTTGAATTTGTCAGATTTCTTGACAAACCAACTGACAGTGGCGCTCTTGAAATAACAAAAGGTTTTTATGAGGGTGCTAAGGAGTCTGATATTTTTGGTAAAGTAGAATTTGCTGAAGATAAAAATAAAACGACCAAAGAAGACGTTCCTTTCTAATGCATAAGGAATTGTTGTCGTTGTTTCAAGGCGATGACTCTCGATATCTCAAGTCCTCTCTTACGGGAGAGGACGATGAGCGAGGTAAACGACAAGCTAATTATGTCACTGTGCACGAGCCTGTGACAGAAGAAGTATGGAAACAACATCTAGAAGGTAAGATTAGGTTAGGTTTAAAACCAGAAGCTGATGAGCAGTGTAAATGGGGATGTATAGATGTTGATCCAAACAATTACAAAGATTACTCAGAAAAAAAGTATGTTGAAATAATTAGCAAGTACAAATTACCTTTTGTTCCTGTCAAATCTAAATCTGGTGGATTACACATATTTGTTTTCTTTTCAGAGTTGGCAGATGTAGTAAAAGTCACAAAAAAATTATCAGAAATTAATGAACAGTATTTTTTAGCGCAAGAGATTTTTCCTTGCAACAAGGCAGTTAATATGCCTTATCACAATATGAATGCATCAATGGAGTTTGCTTTTGATGGTAATAATACACCAATAATGGTAGGACGATTTGTTGAACTAGCAAAAGAGCGCACTGTTGAACCTAAAGATTTTTTTAATTTAAAAGTACAAGAATACGAAGCTGAGAGTGAATGGAAACACTATCCACCTTGTGTGCAAAAACTAATTCAAGAGGGGTGGAGTGGTACAAACAGAAACAATTTTTTATTTAATGTCCTTGTGTTAGAAATGAAAAAGAACTCAACTCTCTCAGTACAACAACTTGAGGAATCTGCATTGACAAGAAATTCTCAAATTTTTGCTAAGCCTTTGCCACGAACAGAGGTTGTACAACTTGCTAAATCTGTTCATAAAGGTGGCTATCAATTTCAATGTCCACCAAAACATCCAGAGTATAATCCAATTTGCAACAAAGAATTATGTAAGTCTAGACGACTAGGTATTGGGGAAGCAGTTCCTGATATAATTGAGGCTTTTGAAAACATTAGTTACATTCAAGATACCAAAAATATTTGGTATGAGTTTGATTTTAAAGGATCAAAAATTTCTGTCACTCCAGAAGATATGAAAGATGAGAAGTCTTTTCGTGTACGATTATTAAGGCATCGTGTTTATTGGCTCACTCTTCCTAAACCTAGAAAAGGGCCTAGTCCTTTTGAATTGTTAATGAAAAACATTGTAGAAAAAGCACAAGAATCTATGGATCATTTGTATACAGATACAGTGGAGGAAGAGCGCTATTCTGTCTTAAAGAACTTTTTTGAATCGCATATAGAACAAGATAAGTTTGATAAACTGAAGGATGGCTATGTAGTATTAGATTCTAAATCAAATATATGTTATTTTAAAAAACTTACCCTTGATAAGTTTCTCAAGAAACACGCATCACGAACCTTTAACACTACAGCCGATGCACTTCGTATGTTAAATTGTAAGAGGGTTGACTATAAAGAGGGTGAAAAGAATGTGTGGTATGTTGATATGCCTAATTTTGTAAACCACCACAGTATTAAAAAAATAAAAACTAAAGACGAAACATCAGAAATGGACGAAAGGTATCATGATAAATTCAGGAATCCAGAAACAAAAGAGTCTGCACAAAAAGACGATTAAGATCTTTGGGCCACCAGGCACAGGCAAGACTTATACTTTAATAGAAAGAGTATTAAAGAAATATTTACGAATAGGTATTCATCCAAAAGATATTGCTTTTATTTCGTTTACGAATAAAGCAGTGAATACAGCTAGGGATAGAGCGCTAGCTGCTTTTCCAAAGTATGACACTGATGATTTTCAAAGGTTTAAAACACTGCATAAGTATTGTCGTAGATACTTTGAAGAAGAAGTTTTTGACCCTAAGAACTGTATGTTAGACTTTGCTTTGCAGAGTAAAATAATTAAGACATCAGATACTCGTTTAGCTGATGATGGCTTTTTATACAAAGATTGGTCATTAGGTATCTATGACAAGGCTAGAAATATGATGGAAGATCCTAAACTTGTATATAAAAAAGAGGGTTATAAAAAAGATAATTTAGATATATTTTTAAGAAAGGTTGACACATACGAACACTACAAAAAAAATTCGTTTATAGATTTTACAGATATGATTGAAAGGGCAATTAATGAAGTGGACTTTCCACCTTTGGAGGTTCTTATACTTGATGAAGCTCAAGATTTTACACCTTTACAATGGTCAGTGATTTATAAAATGGTTGATAAAGTTAAACGTGTTTATTTAGCTGGGGATGATGATCAAGGTATATATAAATGGAATGGAGCAGATCCAAAATACTTTACAACTTACTTTCCGGGGCGACCTGTTGTGCTTAGACAAACAAGACGTTTTGGTAAAGAGATATATGAATTTTCTCAAATAATAAGACGAGGTATATTTGATAGTGTAGAAAAAGAGTATGAACACACTGAAAAATTTGGTACAGTAAAACGATATTTAAATTTTAATGAAATACCTTTTAAAACTTCTGAAGGGACTTGGTATATTTTAGGTAGAGTAAATTCAACTGTTACAGAGTTAAAGATGGCCGCAAAGGATGCGGGCTTATATTTCTCTGATAATAAAGGTAATAAGTCTTTTGATAAAAAACAATGGAATGCAATTAAATCTTGGACAACCTTATCAAAAGATAAATCTATTAGCAGAGATCAAGCTGAAAATATGTACAAGTACATTAGGGATTTAAAAGACTTTGATTTTAGAACACCTAAATTTTGGCAGAATATTCCTGAAACACAGACATTTACTTTTAAACAATTAAAAGAGTGGGCGGGTTTAGATTTAGAAGATTATGAACAAACACGACCTTGGTGGATTATTTTGAAAAGAAACTTTACACCAAACCAAACTCAGTATTTCATTCGTTTACTTAGAACTTATGGACAACAAACTATTGATAAAGATCCTCAGATAATTATTGATACTATTCACTCTGTAAAAGGTGGCGAGGCTAACAATGTGTTGATTTACTCAAAGACAAATTGGCCCGCATCTTTTTCACATAAAACAAAAGATGAGCAGTCTGATGAAAAAAGAGTTTATTACACAGGAGTTACAAGAGCAAAAAACACTTTACATATTTTATCCACAGACTATAAATATAATTATCCTATTGGAAAAGACTATTTTATGTACCTACAGGAGAAAAAATGAGACCGTATTTTGAAGAATTAAAAGTTGGACAATTCTACAGTCCAGAATTACACAACATAGTGTTTAACCCAGAAACAGAGTGGATACCCTATTTTAATTTCACAGCCACACCAATACCAATTAGTATCTTACTAAAAGATGATTTTTATTTATGGTTGTATGGTCAACATAAATATAAAGTGGGTGTTCTTAAAATGGAAAATAAAACTATGTATAATTGGCACGCTGATTCTAACAGAGGTGTATGTGTTAATACAATGATACCTACACCAAACACATCGTATACCTTTTTTAGAGATAAAGCTGATGTACAACACCCTGTGACTGAATTACAATACTATCCAGGCACGAGATTTTTATTCAATAATCAAAAGGAACATATGGTTTTAAATTATGATGGAATACGAATGATGTTAACAATTGAATTTTTAGAGGATAAAAATGAGTTGACTTTTTCTCAGTTATTAAAAGAGATTGAAAATGACTACTACAAAAAATAATCTTTGGTTAAAGGGTGGACAGTATTACAGAGATTTTGATATCCAACCCTCGCAGTTTATAAACAAAAACAAAATTCTTTTTGCAGAAGGCAATGTAATAAAATATGTATGTAGGCATCAGGGCAAAGGGGGCAAAGAAGATTTACAAAAAGCAAAACATTACATAGATATGATTATTGAACGAGATTATTCTGATGACTAGTCTACAACTTACATTTAATTTTAAAAAACACATTTGGTCAGCTCCCTTAGATTACAGAGATTTAAGTGAAGCCAAAGAGATTGCGATTGACTTAGAAACAAAAGATACAGGTATCAATGAGGGTCTAGGTTCTGGTTGGGCTACAAACTCTGGAGAGATAATTGGATTTGCTGTAGCTACTGAAGGCTTTCAGGCATACTATCCTTTTGGTCATTTTGGTGGTGGCAATCTCATAAAGGAACAAGTATTACAGTATATGTCAGATGTTTGCGCCTTGCCTTGTCGTAAAATTTTTCACAATGCTCAGTATGATGTTGGGTGGTTAAATGCTTATGGTATTGAGGTCAAGGGAGAGATTGTTGACACAATGATAGCTGGAGCACTGATTGATGAGAATAGATACACTTATAGATTAAATTCTTTAGCTAAAGATTATCTTGGTGAATTAAAAGCAGAAACAGATTTAAATGAAGCCGCAAAGGCTCACGGGGTAGATCCAAAAATGGAAATGTGGATGTTACCAGCAGAGCATGTAGGATACTATGCGGAGCAAGATGCACGACTCACGTACCTCTTATGGCAAAGATTTAAACACGAAATCTTTAAACAGAACCTCAACACAATTTGGCAATTAGAAAAAAATCTTTTGCCTACATTAATAAAAATGCGAAAAAAAGGTATTCGTGTAAATGTTGAGAAGGCTGAACAATTACAAAAACAGTTCGCTGTAAAAGAAAAAGATATTTTACAACAGATAAAAAAATTAGTTGGTAAAGATATTGATATATGGGCAGCAAGACAAATCGCTTTTGCTTTTGATAAGTTAGGTATTGAATATCCTAAATCACCAAAATCTAAAGAGCCAAGTTTTACACAGAATTGGTTAGTCAACAACGATACAGAAATTTCAAAACTTGTTGTTAGCGCTAGAGAAATAAATAAGTTTCACAATACTTTTTTAAATTCAATAATGAAATATGAATATAAAGGTAGGATTCATGCAGAGATAAATCAGTTGCGCTCTGATAATGGTGGTACTGTTTCAGGACGTTTATCAATGAGCAGTCCTAACTTACAACAGTTACCCGCTAGAAATAAAGAGTTTGGGCCACTAATTCGTGGTTTGTTTTTACCTGAAGAAGGATATAAATGGGGTAGTTTTGATTACTCGCAACAAGAACCACGCCTCGTAGTCCACTATGCATCTAGTATTGGTGAGGGTTATGAGGGATCGCAGGAATTAGTTGAAGCTTATGCCAATGCAGATGCAGACTTTCATCAAACTGTGGCTGATTTAGTTGGTATTGATCGTAAACAAGCCAAAACAATTGGATTAGGTTTGATGTATGGTATGGGTAAGAATAAATTAGCTAATATGCTAGGTTTAAATTTTGATGAAGCTAGTGCATTAATTGGTAAGTTTAATAGAAGAGCACCCTTTGTAAAAATGTTATCTGACAGATGTATGAAAAAAGCGAATGAAGAGGGTGTAATAAGAACAAAATTAGGCCGCAAATGTAGATTTAATATGTGGGAAACAAAAGATTTTGGTATACACACTCCAGAAACTTTTGAAAATGCTAGCGCTAAATATGGCACTAATAATATTAAAAGAGCTTTTACATATAAAGCTTTGAATAGATTGATACAAGGTTCTGCTGCAGATCAAACGAAACAAGCAATTGTGGCTTGTGTTGAGTTAGGGTATCAACCATTACTACAAATACACGATGAGTTATGTTTTAATGTGTTAGAGGAGGATGTAGAAAAAATTGTGAGAGCGATGGAGGGTTGCGTGCAACTAAATGTTCCAAGCGTAGTTGATGTCGCATTAGGTGACGACTTTGGATCTGCTAGCTAGAAGATTTTGCTTTTTGAATATCTGCAATCACAAGCTGTGATTTTATTGCATCTATTCTTTTTTCAATTGCTTTCATCTCAACACTATAAATACCTGTATTTGTGTACATACTGTTCCATTGAGATTCTAAAGCCATCTTCTGCGATAATAAATTATTTAGTATCATACTCTTATTTTATACTTTTTTTGTGGATTTTGTCAATATCGCTTGACTTCTCCCATTATGCCCTATATTTTTAAATATTATTAATTAGAAAAGAAAGGATCTATAATGGATACTACTAGATGGAAATCTGTCGCTGTTCGAGCGGAAGATTATTTTTTATTAAAGGGGTTGTGCGAAGAGAAATTTCGTGCTCCTGGTTCTATGATTTCAAAATTAGTTCACGAATATGTTGAATTTCAAGCTAAAAAAAACAAACTAGATGTAAGTAAATACAAAAAAAAACTAATGAATGGTCACGCGGATGACTAAAGATTTACGATGGGCATCTTTTTTAGTATATATAGATAATAAAAACTATTCCCAAGGATATAGAGATGACTCTTTACAACACGATGATTATAAAAAAGGTATTCACATTTCTATTCCAGAAAGATCAAAAATAGTTATGGATAGTAATTTTGAATATGATGGTCATAAAATGAAAGCTATTCACGTGCAAAGATGTGTACATTTTAATGATCACCTTTATGTATTCGCAAAGGAGCAGGAATGAAATGGATTGTAATATTTTTTTTAGCAAATAACCTTGAACATGTATATGGTGAAGTAGAAATTTGTGACTATGCAAAAATAAATGAGCAAGTAGAAATTTTTGAAGCTGAGACTAAGAAAAACGTTGAGGGTTGGGGTTGTTATGATGAAAAAACTTTTAGAATAAGAGAAGATGCAAGAAAAAGATTAGGCATAGATGTTTAGTTGGTTCATAGTAACTGTGTGGTTTGAATTCAATAACAAACTACACCTACGCCATGCATCAAGTTTTGCAGGGGAAAATTGTGAATTAGTTGTGTCTAAAATAATTCTTGATTTTGAGAAAAATCACGAAGATAAAATATTTAAAGCAGCCAAATGTAATGATCCCATTACTTGGTTTAAAAAATATAAACTTAATCAATGGGATCAAGTAAAAGATAAGGAGTAAGAATGGAAACATTGATAGTAGGACTGATGATTAATCTGTACACTTGGAGTAATGCAGATTTCTTTGTGCAAAAGAAAAACAATGAAAGACAATACACTTGTGTATGGGTTGATAAAGGATGGTCAGAAGCTGATCCTAACAATCCTTCAGTTACTATATTTGGATATACAAAATATAAACAAGAATGTGTAACGAAAGAGAAAGAATGACACAAAATGATTTATTGACTCGTTCAAAAAAAAAGAAAAGTGTTATGAGTTATATCAGAACACCAAAAGAAATTTGGGCTATTTTAAAAAATGAATTTACATTTTCTGTTGACGCTTGTGCATCACACAAAAATTATTTAGTAAAAAAATATTGGACAAAAGAAGATAACGCTTTGACCAAAGATTGGGATAATGAAACTATTTATTGTCATCCTATGTATGATCATTACATACCAAAATTTATTGAAAAAGCTTTCCAACACAATTGTTTAATTGTTTTTCTTCTTCCAGCATCAACAAATAGTGTTTATTTTCATACACATTTGTGGGATAGCATAAACCACAAACCCAAAAAAAATGTGCAGATAAGATTTTTAGAAAAACCAAAAGGTATTTATGGTTACAAATTTTTAACAGATGATGATGATGAGCCAGAAACAGGTTATTTAAGACCTCTTATGGTTGTAGTGATTGATAACAGAAGAAATAATGAAACTGCTTGACCTTTTTTCTGGTATTGGTGGCTTTAGTTTAGGTGCAGAGTATAATAATATAGAAACAATAGGATTTGTAGAAAAAGATGTATTTTGTCAAAAAGTATTACGAAAACACTGGCCTAATGTGCCTATTTTGGGAGATATAAGAGATGTCAAAAGAGATACCTTTGAATCAGTTGACATTGTTTCCGGGGGATTCCCCTGTCAACCCTTCTCAGTCGCGGGAAAACGAAGAGGAACAGACGATGACCGCTATCTCTGGGATGAAACTATTAGAGTCGTGTCCCTTTACAAACCCCGATGGTTTGTTGGCGAAAATGTGGAAGGAATTGTTAACATCCAAAACGGCATGGTCCTCAGACAGGTGCAAAATGACTTGGAAAAAGAAGGTTTCGAAGTCCAATGTGGTATTATTCCAGCTAGCGGCATCGGTGCATGGCATCAAAGAAAAAGAGTCTGGATTATTGCACACTCCAACAGCAACCGCGAATCAAGGCGCTCCCAGTATGTTCAAGAGAGATCAAGGGAGTTGGGGGAATCACATGTATCCAACACCCACGACTCAAGAAATAGAACATCCAGATATGATTCTCAACGAGAAGGGGAGAAGAATGCCAAAGAAGGGCAAAACAGATCACAGTTTGAATCTAGCAGACACAGTGAGAATGATGTATCCAAGTCCAACAGCAACGAATGTGAATACACCTCAACCAGACAGAGTAGAGAGAACACAATCTGGGGGTTTCATACTAAGGAAAAAGAACAAACCACATATGACATACGGAGCGAGACTCCAAGATGCGATGTTGTATCTGGAGAACAAGAAGATGTATCCAACTCCCAGAACAGGAGCAGGGAGCAGACCCAATGGCAAGGGAGGGAAAGTATTGGAAGAGGAAGTGATGATAGAAGCAGGTTTGAGAGAGAGGGGGAAAAAATTGAAACAGATGTACCCAACTCCAGTAGCAAAAGACAATTGCACAGAGAGTCTGGAAACCTGGGAGAAGAGAGCAGAGAAACACAAGGCGCAAGGGAAAACAATACCCAAGGCACTAAGGATACAAGTGCAAGAGGAAAGCAAGATGTTTCCCACACCAACTCAAAGGGATTACAAGGACACAACAGTAAGCAACAGTTATCAAAAGAGGAACTCAGATTCACTGCCCGTGAAAATGATGAAAGAAGGCAAAGTTGGTGGCAGATTGAATCCTCAGTTTGTACAGTTCCTAATGGGGTATCCTATAGATTGGACAAAAATAGAGTGAACCAAATTAAATCGTTAGGTAATTCAATTGTACCCCAGATCGCATATCAAATCTTTAAGGCAATAGTAACAGTAGACAAGGAGGAATAATGCTTAAAGAAAAATTAGTAATTTATGAAATTTGTGAAGAATGTCACGGTAATGGCTTTACTAAATGTAACAGACTTGCAGATAAAGAAGTAGACACTACTTATGTTTGTAATGCCTGTGGTGGTTCTGGTCATTCTGGTAAACGTTATCATAATGAATAAAAAACCACATCTCCGCTTATTATCGTTAGGTGCTGGAGTGCAATCGAGCACTCTTGCTCTTATGATACATAAAGGCGAGATACCTATGGTAGATTGTGCAATCTTTGCTGATACTATGGCAGAACCCCCAAAAGTATATGAGTGGTTAGAGTTTATAAAAAAAACTGTATCTTTTCCTGTACACATTGTTAGTTACAGAAATTTAGAACAAGATGTACTAGATGCAAGTGAGGGTAATTTTCAAGCTTTTACTATCCCTTTTCATACAAAAGATATAGATAGTGGTAAACGAGGAATGCTTATGCGACAATGTACGGCAGATTATAAGATAAAACCTGTTGTAAAAAAAATTCGTGAATTGTTAGGATACAGTAAAGGACAAAGAGTTAGTTTTGATACGAAAGTAGAGATGTTGTTAGGTATTTCCACAGATGAACTAAGACGAATGAGAATGAATAAATTAAGATACATAGAAAATCAATATCCACTTATTAACGATTTGGAGATGTCCAGACAAGATTGTATAGCCTGGATGAGAGATAATGGTTATCCAATGCCTACTAAATCTGCTTGTTACTTTTGCCCTTTTCATAGTCAAGCCTCGTGGAAAGAAATTAAAAAAGATGATCCAGAATTATTTAAAAAAGCAGTTGATATGGATAATAAAATTAGAGATCAAGAAAAGTACAAAATTAAAAACAAATTTAAAGACGAACTATTTCTACATAGAAGTTGTCAACCGCTTGATAAGGCTATGGAAGATGATGGCCAATTAGATTTGTTTGATAACTTTAATAGTATCTGTGACGAGGGTATGTGTGGGGTTTGATGAATAATAAATACACACGAATACCCAACGAAAAATTGTTTGTAAAAGACGCGCCGTATAAAAATTATAGTTATCTAAAAGAGCGCATCATAAATGAAAAGCTTCTTCCTTATTCCTGTCAAGTATGTGGGTTACCAGATTCGTGGCAGGAAAAAAAATTATCGCTTGTACTTGACCACATAAATGGTGTAAAAAAAGATAATAGGCTCTCGAATCTCAGATTTGTATGTCCGAATTGCGATAGTCAGCTTCCAACGTTCAAGAGTAAAAATATCAAGTACCAAAGGCAATTTAACTTTTCAGGCTATGATCCTGATATATATAAAAAAGACTAAATAACCACGAACCACGACTCAAGGACCTCAACCTTTACCCGGAGTTGTTATGGATAATAAAGAAAAATTAACTAAATTACTTAACCTTTTGTCATTTAAATTAGGCCATAAAGATTATGTCGCCGCATTCAGTTTAATCTATGACCTTAAATTAGGTGGTTTGACTAAAGAACAAACCATTGAAATCTTTAAAGAAGTCGCTCATTTAGAATATGAATTTAATGACTATAAAAAATTCTCTGTCATACAAGGTAGCAAACAAGATGGTAAATAGATACACTAAAGATATGGCAAAAAAAATTGACCTTACTGATCTCTTTAACATTACTGAAGAAGATCCCCTTGTACTTAATGTAGAGGATATGAGCTTTGAAGAACGTAATCATTTGTTTGATAAGTTATATCAAGACTATATTCTTTTGCTTGATGAAAAGAAAACATCAAAACACGTAAAACATAATTATAGAAAATTGTTAAAAGAAATATCTCTACATTATTTTCACTAATGGTTGCACCACACTTGTTACAAAAAATGGGTTTGAAATTTGCACGATCTGTGCTTGATAGAAAATTAGAACCAGAACAACGATTATGGCGAGCTGTCGTTGTCAACGCTTTTGATGAAACTTTAATCAATCAATCAGATAGAAAAAATTCACTTGTAAAAATTTTTGCTCATAATTGGATCATAAAAGCTGATGATAATTTTAGATTAGCTTGCGAATGGGGAACTCTAGACCCAGAAGATATGCACGAATGTTATGTTAGGGCTTTGCAAAAACGAAGTATCTATTTCACAGAACGACAAGTCGCCTGGAAAGAATACGATAAACTTTATAAAAAAATGATCTCTGAAGATAATAAAATCGTTAGAAAAGTAAAAAGAAAAGAAGTAGATGCTTTTAGAAAATATGTAAAAAATCTCCCTGATATGGTCATCTCAACCATATTTGTTTCAACTTTTTCTTAGTTCCCATAGTCTTGAAATTTCTACAATGAGTCATAATCATAGCGCAGCTCAAGATAAGCATGGGAAAATGACCACCAACCACGGTCCACGTGACCCAGAATATTTGGGAAAATAAACCAAATATTGGTGCATACCAAGCTTGATTACCATAAATGTAAATTGAAATTACTGCAGTAATCGCACAAATGAATTCAAGAAAAAGGTACATCATAAAAAAATAGCACATAAATCATAAAAATCTATGTGCTATCTCTCATTAACGAAAGGTATCTATTTTATATCATATTGCAATCAAACTTGCAATCATTTTCCTATAATGTCGTTCCTTACAACTTTTTTTAAAAACAAAAAGGTAAAATAGCACTAAATTTTGGGAAAACTAGGAAAATAAGCAGAAAACTAGGAAAAATAGCAAAAAGTTTTAGGAAAGTTTTAGGAAAAATTCCCAAAAAGTAGGAAAATAACAAAATTCTTATGGACAAAGCCTTGCATTTTAATTATTTTTTTTTTATTGTAAGGAAAGGGTATATAGAAAATTATGGGTAAAAAGTCCAATCAATTGAAAACATCTGTTGAATTAACTGCGCAACAAAGAAACTTTGTTGACATACTTGTAGCGAATTGGGGTCAGATGAAAAAAGCAGATGCAGCAGAAAAAGCTGGGTATACTTCAACTCGTGGAAAACCATATGAACAAGCTAGTCGTTTGTTGAACCCAGATTTAAATCCTCATGTTTGTAGGTATTTAGAAAAAAGATTACAAAAAGAACAACAAAAGTATGAAAAAGATAAATTAGCGAGATTTAAAACATTTGAGCGATTGAGAAATGGTGCAGAAATGAAAGGTCAATATACTGGTGCGATCAACGCAGAGTTTCGAGCAGGACAGATGGCAGGTATGTTTGTTGATAAAAAAGAAATCACTCATAATACTTTAGAGGGTATGAGTAGAGAACAACTTGAGGAAAGATTGCAACAATTAGAAAAAAAGATTGATGATTCCTCTGCAATCATAGATGTAACACCTAATCATATCAAAGAAATCACCTAATCATAGGCAATCATATTATCGTCTGTGTTCCCAAAAGTAGATAATTAAACCCAAAATCATATAAATTAAAACAATTTCCATCAGCTTGATTTTTTTTAGATCCAAAATTTAAGAATTTTTTTCTTCATAAATTTTTTCTATTTGACAAATATCTAAATATTTCTCTTTCAAAAAAGCATCTATTTTTACAGTTAAATCTCGCAAATCAGAAGCTTGTAAATCATAAATATGTAAGGTTTGACCAAAATTTGTATCTCTATGATAACGAATTGTAAATTTTCTTTTTTTCGTCATTTCAAACTTCCTTTTTCTGGAATTCTTCAACTTGTTCATCAATGATGTCAATTGGTAAACCTTTATTTAATTCTTTGTAGTCACCATCAAACCATTTTTCTTCTACTTCTGATTCATCATTTGCTTTAACTTCAAATTGCCATTTTGCAACTGCTCTTGTAGTTACAATAAATGTTTTTAATTTTTTAGTCATTTTTCAACCTTTCTATTTCTACTGATTTAAGTTTGTCTACTAAATTCATTAAAGTAAACATAGTTGCATTTGTGTTAGTAGGGGCACAATCAAAACCATATTCAATTGCAGTTTGGTTAAGACCTTGCCACACATTTACACAATCATATTTTTTTTTGTGGGCTTGATTTATTATTTTACTAACTTCATCCATAACCCAATCAATTTGTTTTTCGTCTTTAGTCATTTTTTATCCTTTCTCCCACCCAATTAAGGGTGGGATATTGTTTATATTATTTTTTTGTAATCCCACACATTTTTAATTGTTTTTGAGAAATACCCATTTTGTAAAAAAGATTTTTATTTGTTAAATCTTTTCTTAACAATCGTGCTTGAGTAAACCAACTGATAGGAATTGGACACACTCCATCATCACCACCAAAGATTTCTCTTTTTCGCTCCCAAACATCTTCGTGAATATTAGGGTTACATTCCTCACAATAGACAACAACACTACCTTTTTTGTCTTTTGCTGCATTCATTTTTTTTGAATGATTCATAAGGTAAACACCAGTATCACCAACTAAAACTAAAGAGGGTGCAATTTGTTTTTCCTCATCTTTATCCATATATTGTGAATAAGGGTGGTCACGATTGTGACCATTACCTTGTTGCCATAGAATTAAATCATCTATGTTTTGTTTATTAAAATAAATATATTCCATTTTAACTCCATATCTTTTCACAGTTAATATCAATCACAAAGTGACCATTGTCAGAATTATCTCCATCATTTTTATCTTTACCTAAATAAATTGAATGAGTAATTCTTTCTTTATTGGTGTAATCTGCAAATCGTTTATCTTTTTGTAAATCTGCAATAAACAAAACCATAACATTTTGTGGCTCTAGCCTTGTGTATGGTGTTGAGATGTTTTCTTTTTTTTCGTTTATTTCTCTTTTGAGTTTTCTAACCCAATCAAGTGCATATTGAGGAAAATCAGAACCTCCCCAATGGTTGAACAAAGGAACACTTTCCTCTCTTCTTTTATCGTGAATGTAATCAATTTCATTCACAAAGCTTATTGATACTCTATCGCCCATAATTTATCCTTTCAGTTAACGATTAGTATTATCTTATTATTTCCCAAATAAATGGATATGTCAACAAATTAATTTGACAATTATTATTTTATTTCGTATTATAATTAAAAGACTTTATATCAACTCATTAATTGAAAGGAATATAAAATGGGTAAAACTAAAGAATACTTTTATGAGCAAGAGTGCAGAGATATCTGTGAAGCTATACAAGACATTGACTTTGGAGATCAAGATTTTCAACCAACAATGCAAGAAATGGTCACTTCAGTACAAGAGAAAATTGGATATCCTATTTTTCATACTTATGATGAGATAGAGGATATGATTCGTGATTATTGTGATGAAAAGAGAGGTGAGTAATGGAATTTGTTGTATCAAAAGCAAAAGATATGCTTGTGACTTTTAATCAGTTTGCTAGTATTAATGAGCCAAAAGCAAAAGCAATTACTGTTACAAATCTTTCTAAAGACACTGTACTTTTAGAAACTGATTCTCTTGATGATGTGGTTGCACTAATTCAAGATTATGATAAGCACACATATTATGACTTACCTTTTTTTGACAGATGTCTATTTGATATCAAAAGCCTTATTCCTAAAGATTGGGAAGATGTATCTTATGGAAATGATACTTGTCCTAGTTATGAGGTTAAAGGACTTCAAATATTTATTGATAATCTCAACCCAAAAGAAAGAGAATATCAAGATGAGTATGGGCAAGAATCAAAAAGATTTCACATCATCAAGGCAAAAAATTATGGTATGGGATATAAACCTTTATTAGAAACTGATGAATTTTCAAAAGTTATGGAGTTTGTAAATGACAATTAATTTATTAAATAAAATATATATTGCTTGGTGTAAGAGAGAACAATTTGATGAGATTTTAAGTGCAGATGAGATGTTGTGGTCAGATGAAGTTCAGATGACTTATCAATCTTATTGGTTAAGAAGATTTATTGAAATATGGAATAGAGTTGAGGATATTGAAAGTCAACGATATTGGAAAAAAAAACACAAAGGTGGTGAATAATGAATTTTAATACTGATGAATGGGATTTGATTTCAGATTTACTTGAGAATAGAAAATATCAACTTGAGGAACGAGAAGAATCAACAGAAGAAAGACACATAAAAGCAGAATTACATTTAATTAATAGTGTTAAAGAAAAAATGACAAGGAGTAGAAATTGATAATTAAAATTTTTATAATCTTGCTATTAATTTTCTTGCTAGGCTTTTGGGTTGGAGATGAATGAATCTCAGTTGTGGCAAAAAATCAACACACTTCAAAAAACACAGAAATTGTGGCACTTTACTAGAATTGAGAGTGCCACGATTCGTGGAATTCCAGACTTAAATTGTTTAATAAAGGGTTGCGAATTTTGGTTGGAATTAAAATCAAAGGAAAGCAAGAATCTAGGACTTTCAAACTATCAGATTAATTGGCATATCAAACATCAAAAATGTGGAGGTCAAGTTTTTATCTTGTTACCAAGTACCAAGCAGAGAGGGTTCAAACTTTTCAGAGTCGTGGGTCTTGATTCACGAAATCATATCATATCTAATCATATTCCCAATCATATTCCCAATCATACTTGCAATCATATCATATCTAATCATACAATCATATCTAATCATATTGATAAGAAGCTTCGTGGAGCTAGGACCAAAAAAACAGATCCAAAAAACAATAATCCTGGAATGTTTCGCTTGGTTCTGGAATCAAGAACCTTGAACCAGCTGTTTGAACAGCTTGAAAAATTGCTGCATAAATAAAATAAAGCTTTGCATTTATCCCATTTCATCTTATAATAATAATATAACATTAATGAAAGGGTAAAAAATGTTAAATGATAATTTCCCAGTTATGCCGCACCAGTCAACAATGAGCGGTAAATTAATTGGATTACAAAGTATTAGTAATAATACTTTAAAAAATAAATTTTGTTATGACAATTATGTTAATGGTAAAATTGAAAATGAAAAAGCTGGTACCGTTGTTAATATATGCGGTGTTTGTTATTCCCAAGAAATGCTGCAAGGCGTTCGAAAAAATGTTGGTCCAGCATTAGATCGTAACGAATACTTGGCGGAACGTTTATTGAATGACAATGAAATTCCAACAATTTTACAAGCTTATTATAGATTAAACGCCCACGGCGAATTATTAACGGAAGTAATAAACGATAAAGGCGAAGTAATAAAAACGTATTCAAAATTTAATCATATAGAAAATTATTGTAAGATTGCGGAAAAAAATCCGCATTGTACTTTTACGTTATGGTCTAAAAGAACGGATATTATTAAACCATTCTTTAATAAAAGAAAAAAACCAGGAAATTTAATTTTGATTTATTCAGTTAAAAAAACTAATTCAATATTAAAAAAGATTCCTAAACATTTTGATAAGACGTTTAATAATGTTTCTGTTGATAATTTTGTTGAGCAGCAAAATTGCACTGGCCAAAAATGTAAAGATTGTTTACTTTGCTATAGAAAAGAAACAACAAACATAATTGTTGAGAAAATCAAAAAATATTAATCATAAACTAAAGGATAAAATAAAATGAGAAATAAAGAATATGAAAGAGCCGTTGAAGAAGCCATAACTGTAATGCGTGATGTTGTCGAGGGATATGCTGGCGGCGATGAAATTGCCGAAGAATGCGAACAAGAAATTCGAGAGCAGCTTTTGCAATAATCATGCAATCATAAATCATATCTACAATCATATCTACAATCATATCTACAATCATATCTACAATCATATCATTAGAACCTAGGTTCTAGCTGCAAGTATATATATAAATGTTTATTGGATTAAAAAACCTGGATCAGCTTGATTTTTTTCAAGCTAATCCAGGCAAGGAAGGAACCTTTTTTAAAAGTTAATCTCTATGGATCCATAGTGCCATCTGTAAAATTCCTTCTTCAATTTCTTTTAAAAATTCTGTGTCATCTTTAAAAGAGAATCTGAAATCAGAATCATATCTATAAGTTTTTTTATTTACTGAATCATAAACCACAGTATCCATAGTGCCATCGTCTATAATCTGTAAATCAATTATATGTTTTTTAGTTAATTCACTCATAACAAAAAAAGGGAAGGTTATTAGCCTTCCCTTATCCTTTCTATTGTTTAATCTTAAAAATATGAGGGTTTAAATTTAGAAAATTGTTAAATAATTCACTACCATATCTGGAGGTAAAATTTGCGAAATCATCTTCGTGTTCTTCTACAAAGAGATTCCACTCTTCATTAGATAATTCATTCTCTAAATCTAAGTGTTCTTTTTCTAGGGTTTGCCATAATTTTAATAACATAATAAAAAAAGGGAAGAGTTATTAGCTCTTCCCTATCCTTTCTATTTAATAATTTTTATAGTTTTATACTTTGATGTTTTTATAAGTTTGTTATTAAATAATTGCAAATATAGTTTTGGAAAGTCTTTTGCACATTTTTTTAAATCCACAGAACTAGTTTCATTATTATTTTT
>TARA_R110002012_G_scaffold62737_7_pt1 | contig 19570 bp, 21 predicted proteins | sample TARA_R110002012 | Tara Oceans TARA_R110002012 (sample SAMEA4396515) | marine metagenome | biome: Westerlies Biome; feature: [DCM] deep chlorophyll maximum layer (ENVO:01000326); material: water (ENVO:00002006), including particulate matter (ENVO:01000060) such as... | depth 40 m | reverse complement strand
ATAGGCATACTTAAGCCTACGCTGGAGCAGTACTTTGGCTGGAGTGAAATCGACTACAGCCATGTGGTGATGGCTTTCACAGCCTCTTATGCTCTGGGATTACTCAGCTTTGGCGGGCTCATTGACAGAATCGGCACCAAATTGGGGTACTCCCTTTCGTTGATCATTTGGAGCCTTGCTTCCATGGCACACGCAATAACAACGAGGACTATTGGCTTTGCATCAGTAAGGGCAGTCCTTGGGCTGAGTGAAGCTATGAATTTACCCACAGCCATCAAAACAGTGGCGGAATGGTTCCCCAAGAAAGAACGAGCGCTGGCCACTGGCATTTTCATTAGCGGCACCAACGTTGGGGCGATTGTGGCGCCAATCCTGGTGCCCATTATCGTCTCCATGTGGGGCTGGGAAGAAGCATTTATCCTGACCGGAGCCATGGGGTTTGTATGGCTCGCCTTGTGGTGGAAATTCTACGACATCCCAGTATCGCAAAAAAGGCTAAGCAAGGAGGAATACGACTACATCCACAGCGATGATGAAGAAAAGGATGAAAGTACCATAAGGGTTTCGTGGCTCAAACTGCTTTCCTTTCGTCAAACCTGGGCATTTATTGTTGGCAAATTCCTTTCAGACCCCATCTGGTGGTTCTTCTTGTTTTGGCTTCCCTCCTACTTTGTAAATGCCTTTCAAGTCGACTTTACCAAGCCTAGCCTGCTGCTGGCGATTATTTACACCGCCACCACCCTGGGTAGCATCGGGGGCGGCTACCTGTCGAGCTGGTTGATCAAAAGAGGCTGGCCCATCTTCAAAGCCAGAAGGGTGTCGATGCTGGTGTTTGCGTTATGTGTAGTTCCGATTATGCTGGCGCAGTTCCTAAGTAATTTGTGGATCGCCGTCGCATTAGTCAGCCTGGCGGCGGCATCGCATCAGGGTTGGAGCGCCAATATTCTCACAACTATAGGGGATGAGTTTCCAAAAAAGGTCATCAGCAGCTTGATTGGCATTGGCACATTAGCGGGCGCCCTTGGTGGTGTGCTTTTTCCAATTGTCGTGGGGCGGTTGCTAGACTACTACAAGACACTTGGAGACATTAATGCGGGCTACAGTGCGCTTTTCATTATTTGTGGGTGCGCTTATGTGGTAGCACTCATACTGATGCACCTCATTTCCCCCAGGCCTGCTAAGATAAAGCTCTAGCCCCTACCCCTGAATCAAAGGTTTTATTCTCTTACCAATCAGCTCATAAGCCTGCATGGTTTTTTCATGAGGAAGGTTGGCATTATCCATTTGGAAAGTCACCCGATCTATGCCTCCTAATGCCTCGCTGTGCCGTAAAATTTTCTCTGCCACCTCCTCGGGGCTTCCCAAAAGCAACGACCCAAGGGGTGCCCTTGCCATTTCAAATCGCTCTCTGGTCATTGGGGGCCACCCCCGCTCTTTCCCTAGTCTCGTCATATTGACAGAAAAGCCCGGGAAGTAGTCTGCTATGGCTTCTTCTGTCGTATTTGCCACATAGCCCAGGGAGTGCAGCCCTACCTTCATTTCATTTTCTGGGTGACCGGCCTCCAGCCAGGCCTTTCTGTACAAATCAACAAGGGGGCGAAACCGATGCGTATCGCCGCCGATGATGGCCACCATGAGTGGCAATCCAAGCATACCAGCCCTGGCAAACGACTGCGGCGTGCCGCCCACTCCCAGCCAAACCGGCAGTGGATTTTGCACCGGCCTTGGATAAATAGGTTGATCAACAAGCCTTGGACGGAATTTACCTGACCAGTTGGCAATTTCATTGTCACGGATATGGAGTAAAAGCCCCAGTTTTTCAGCAAAAAGCTGGTCGTAGTCCTTCAGGTCAAAGCCGAAAAGTGGAAAGGCTTCGATTGAAGAGCCTCTGCCAACTACCATTTCGGCTCTTCCGCCGGAAATGAGGTCGAGCGTGGCATGGCTTTGAAACACCCTCACCGGGTCAGCAGCACTGAGCACTGCCACGGCACTTGTTAGCCGTATGGTTTTAGTGCGAGCCGCCGCCGCTGCAAGGATGGTGACGGTTGAGGAATCGAGGAACTCCCTGCGATGATGTTCACCAATCCCAAACACATCCAACCCCGATCTGTCAGCGTGTTCAATTCTTTCAAGTAAATTGGCCATCGCCTGCATGCTGTCTGCCTCCACACCGGATTCACTATCCGACACAATCGAAGCAAAGCTGTCTATTCCTATTTCCATATGACTTGTACCCATTTTTACACTAAAACACCTCGGAAGAACACAGACTCGTTAAAGTAAATTCCTGTCAGTTAGAAACGGGTCTCTTAAATGCAAAAAGCCGCTCTGGAGCGGCTTTCATCTTGTCAGTATTTTGAGAAGCTTTTTATTCTACATAAGCCTTCACTGTCAGCGTCTGTGCTGAGGCTGTTGGGTCATTGGAGAAAATGGTAATGGTCTTCTGTTGTGTTCCCTTTCTTCCTTTGGGGTCGAAGGTAACCGACAGTTTACCGGTTTCGCCCGGCTTTAAGTCCTCCTTGCTTACAGTAGATACGGTGCAACCACAGTTGGTTCGGGTGTCTCTGATATTCAGCGGAGCCTTGCCAGTATTGGTATAAACGAAGTCGAACGAAACGCTGGCACTTTGCTGAATCCTTCCAAAATCATGAGTCACTTCCTGAAACGACAGCCTCGCTGCTTTGGCTTTTTCGGCATCTGTCATTGGTGGGAAATACTCTTCTATCGTAGCCAGCACGTAAAGAAGCTTCTCTCCATTCTCTGATTCATCGGTAAAAAGCTTCACATTGTCGGAATTGTAGCCAAATCTGGCCTTTTGCTTTGCATCATAAGTAACCACCACCTTGCCTACCTTCTTAGGCTCCAAAATCAACGGATCATACGACACCTTGATGTGGGCTGGCGCTTCTATGTTCTCTTTGAATGTGATGGCTGCGTCGCTGTCGTTATATACCTCGAATTCTTTCGTTACGGGCTTTTCAGTTGTAATCACACCAAAATTCATCGACCGGTACTTGAACCGGGTGTTTCCCAATTTGCTCGGATAGTCATCGGCAGGTGTTCGTGGCTTGGGCGTCACATTGCCCTTTATGTACAAATAGCTGGTAGCCCCGGCGGATGAGTTGCTGGTAACTGTTAGCGACTTTCGAAACGAACCAGGGCGGTTGGCCGGATTGTACTGGGCTTTCACGAAGCCTTTTTCTCCGGGTAACACAGGCTCCTGGCTCCAGCCCGGGGTAGTACACCCACACGAGGCTTTCACACCGGATATAACCAAAGGCGCATTGCCTTTGTTGACAAACTCAAAAGTGTGAGTAATGGGGCCCTCCTCTTCTCTTACATCTCCAAAATCATGTTCTGTTTCGGTAAACTCAGCAACAGCGCCACTTTGTGCCATTGCATTACTTGCCACAAAAAACAGCAAACTGCCCACCAAAAATGTAAATACCAGCCTTTTCATTGTCTCCATATTTTTCATCCTAAACTTGTTACGAAATAACGCAGTCAGTAGTTAACGATCAACACTTATCACTATTACTGAAGTATCAACGTAAGATTTTTATTTACTTTGCCCAAAATTTGATCAATGGCAAGGATACTTACAGGCATACAGAGTTCAGGGAAACCACATTTAGGTAATTTGATGGGAGCCATCCTTCCGGCCATTGAACTTTCAAGGCAGGAAAAGAACGATTCCCTCTTCTTTATCGCTGACCTGCATTCGTTAACCAGCATCAAGGATGCCGATGTAAGAAGAGAAAACACGAAAGCGGTGGCCGCAGCCTGGTTGGCATGCGGGTTTGATACCGACAAAAATATATTTTACCGCCAATCGAGGGTTAGCGAGGTGACAGAGCTGGCATGGCACCTGAGTTGCTTCACGCCGTTTCCGATGTTGCAGAATGCCCATTCGTTCAAGGACAAGTCGGACAGGCTAGCTGATGTCAACGCCGGGCTTTTCGTGTACCCTGTGCTGATGGCTGCCGACATTTTACTTTACGATGCAAACGTAGTGCCCGTCGGCAAAGACCAGCTGCAGCACCTGGAAATGGCCAGAGACATCGCAGGGGCTTTCAATAGCCGCTATGGCGAGGTGTTTGTCATGCCAGAGGCCCGTATTGACCAGCAGTTAATGACTATTCCCGGTACCGACGGACAGAAAATGAGCAAGTCTTACGGCAATACGATCGATATTTTTGCTTCTGAAAAGGATCTCAAAAAGCAAGTGATGTCTATCGTAACAGACGCTACTCCTCTGGAAGAGCCGAAGGACCCTGACACAAACAATGTCTTCAAGCTCTACAGCCTGCTGGCATCACCTTCTGACGTCGAATCCATGCGGGATAAATTCCTTGGGGGCAACTACGGCTACGGCCACGCAAAAAAAGAACTACTGGAACTGATTCTTTCACACTTTGCCAAAGAAAGGGAAACCTTCGACTACTTCATGACTCACCAGGACGAACTGGAAGCCAAACTACAGGAAGGAGAGGCAAAAGCCAGAGTGATTGCCCGAAAGGTGTTAGATAGGGTGAGGAACACGCTTGGGTTCAGCTAACTACAGGGCTGACGGCTTCTTTTTTCAAAAAAAACTTCAACGTAACCAAAGTCACATACTTCGCCCTATTGCTGTCGGATATTTGTATCGTATTAGGACATAAACCTCTAATCATACGACTATCATGAAAGCAAATATGGGTTCAATCGACAAGGCAATCAGAATTGTTTTGGCACTGGTCATCGGCGCACTTTACTACTTCGGACAGTTGTCAGGTATGGCCGCCACTATTTTATTGATATTAGCGGGCGTTTTTATCCTCACAAGCTTCATTGGAGTTTGTCCGCTTTATCTGCCGTTTGGCTTAAGCACAAAGAAAAAATAATCTTATCAAATAAACTTTATATCTAAAATGAGTAAGAACGCAACAGTAATAGACGTGCGTACTCCAGGAGAATTCATGGGTGGGCACGTACAGGGATCAATCAACATTCCATTACAAGACATCACTTCAAAAGTTCAGGAGATAAAGAAAATGGCTCAGCCAATCATTCTTTGCTGCGCTAGCGGCAACAGAAGTGGTCAGGCGGCTGGTTTCTTAAAAGCCCAGGGGATAGACTGCTCTAACGGCGGTTCATGGCTTGAGGTAAACATGGAAATGGTTAACAGCTAATCGTATGATTCAAGCAATAAAAAACATGCTAGGCATGGGGCCATCTGTTGATTTAAAGCAGCTGGTGAAGGATGGCTCCACGATAGTGGACGTTCGTACGAAAGGAGAATATGCTGGTGGCCATGTGAAGGGTTCTATCAACATCCCTCTTCAGGTGCTGGGAAATAACCTTGGAAAGCTGAAGAAAGAAAAGACTATTATTACCTGCTGCGCATCGGGCATGCGCAGCGGATCAGCCAAAAGCCTTCTTAAATCTAAAGGCTACACTGTGCACAATGGCGGTGGCTGGATGAGTCTTCAAAACAAATTAAGATAACTACCCAGTTAGACAAGTAAGCTTGCAGTTCGGGAAAGCAGTCGTTTAAACACTTCCTTCATACGCCTGCAAGCCTTGTTTTTCTCCAGAACCTATGACAAAGATCTACGAATTAGTGACAACAGGATGGCATTTTGCGAGGTGGCTCAGGCTTGGATTTGGAGTTTTCCTGGCAGCCCAGGCTATTCAACTAACCGATGCATTGTCGGGTGTTCTGGCTGCGCTTTTCCTGTTTCAGGCCATCACCAATACCGGGTGTTGTGGAGCCGGTGGCTGTGCAGTGCCAACAACTTCAAAAAAGGAGAACTTACCTGATCAGGAAACGGTTTATGAGGAAGTGAAATAACATTATGGGCAAACAATCATTTTCTGAATTGATAAAAAGTGAGCAACCTGTATTGGTTGACTTCACCGCCAGCTGGTGTGGGCCATGCAAAGCAATGGCACCGGTGCTGGATGATGTGAAACGCAAATTGGGAGACAGGGCCAGGATCATCAAAATTGATGTGGACAAAAACCCTAAGGCTGCCCAGAGCTACCGGGTAACGGGTGTCCCGACCTTTATCCTTTTCAAAGGCGGGCAGATTAAATGGCGGCAGTCAGGTGCGGTGCCTGGCTATCAGCTTGAGAAGCTCTTTCGGGAGCATGCATAAGGTTTTCAAATGAACAACATAATAAAGGGCGGTCTTTCAACCGCCCTTTTATTTTTACTTCTGATGAAAGGTATCTGATACAAAAGACAACACGGTTGGCAAGGCTGTTCGCCAGTAGGTCCAGTTGTGGCCACCGTCTCTTATTCTGAACTCATGAGGCACTTCTTTCTTACGTAGCGCTATGTGCACAAGCGAGTTGCCTTCATACAAAAAGTCATCGTCGCCACAGTCAATATACCACTTAACGGACTTCAGCTTTTCAGCCTCCATGCCGTCAATGATCTTGTTCACACCAAACTTATTGTAGTAATCTTCCAACTGCGCTTGGGTCGGATTTTCCGTGCCACTTCGTTCCAACCACCGGCGACCATCTTCAGGAGTGAGCGGGCCTGTGCTCGCACTCAAAGGACATGCAGAGGAAAATAATTCAGGATGGTGCAACGCATAAATAAAGGTGCCGCCGCCTCCCATGGACAAGCCAGCCACTGCTCTGTAGCGCTTGTCGGCTTTGATCCGATAGGTTTTTTCCACATGCGGCATTAACTCCTGAAAAAAGAAGTCCTCGTAGTTCCACTTGCCGTCGATGGTATTGAAATAGCCCCTCACGCCAGTGTCAGCGTCGGGCATCACAATGATCATAGCTGTGGCTGTACCATCCAGAATGGCCTTGTCGGCAATTCGCAGCACCTCGCCAAACTGCACCCAGCCAGTTTGATCATCGCCAGCACCATGCAATAAGTAAAGCACCGGATAGCTGCGCTGCGACGTCTCATAGTCTGGTGGGAGATAGATAGCGAACTTGCGTTCGCTTTTCAAAATTTTACTGGTAACTGTAAGGTTGTCGAAAACTTTGCCTGTTTGGGCCAGCAGGTTACCTGCAAAGCACACAAAGGCGGCAAGAATAAGGTGTTTTTTCATTATTAAGTAGGTTTACAAATGATCTGACAATAGCCGGGCACGTGTGTGCCTGATCAGATAATGATAGCCATTTTCGGGCGAATGACCTACAGAAAATATACTACAACCTTCTCACAGAAGGAAACGGTTATTTTAATGTTTGAAAGAATGCGGAATAGCCCGGGTTACTCGGCTTTCCACACAACCTGCTGATTTTGGGCATCAACAATAAGCACCAGGCGAGTAGGGGCGGGAATCAGAACAATCCTTGTTTTCTTATCAGGAAAGTCATCCATATCCACCGGCACACCCTGATTAGTCAGCGTAGTGTAAGTAACCTTCCCGTCCGATTCCTTCTTAATGTATTCGTTTGCCAGATAGGCTATTGGCAGCAACACCTCACTATCGGGGCAGAATTCATCATGCACATCTCTTAGCGCCTCCTCAATATAGTCGCCGTAATTGTCAACAAACTCGTCTTCCTGGTCGTGAAGTAACTCCTCCAGATCATCGTACTTTGGGTCGTCGTAGCTAAGTCCGCTCAAGGCAATCTTTGTTTCTACCAAATCAATGAGGGCCTTGTCAAGTTTATTGATATCCATATTCGAAGCTTTCTTAAGAGATTATTCAATAGGTTTAAAGCGCACAAACTTTGGAATACTTACTTTAAGATTCAAGCAAGCCTTCAGATTTTTAGCATTGCCTTCATTTTTATTGAAGAAATCCGAAGACCCTTTTGTCTTGAAAACATATCTGCTAAATTCCCCTCTCAAAATAACTGAACATTTATGGAACAGCAAGCCCTGATAAAAGCGAAGCAATGGCTCTCAAGCAAAAACCTTGATGACGCAGCCAGAAAAGAAGTAGAGGCGATGATCGCTTCTACCGACAAATCCAAGTTGGTTGAATGCTTTTATAGAGATCTCGAGTTTGGCACCGGTGGCCTTCGTGGGATCATGGGGACTGGCTCAAACCGGATCAACAAATACACCATAGGCATGGCCACTCAGGGGCTGGCCAACTATTTGAAAAAGACTTACCCTGGCAAACAGGTGAAAGTAGCCATTGCTCACGACAGCCGGAACAATAGCCCATTCTTTGCTCAAACAACGGCCGACGTGTTTTCCGCCAATGGGTTCAAAGTGTATTTTTTTGACGAACTCCGCCCCACTCCCGAGCTTTCCTTTGCCATCCGTCATCTTGGCTGCCAAAGCGGCGTAGTCATCACAGCTTCTCACAACCCAAAAGAATACAACGGCTACAAAGCCTACTGGAACGATGGTGCGCAGATGATTGCACCACACGACAAGAACACCATTACTGAAGTAGGCAATATCAAGAGCATAGACGACGTAAAGTTCACCCCAAACAATTCGCTCATTGAAAAAATAAGCAAAGAGGTGGACGAGCCTTATCTGGAAGCCATCAAAGCAGGAAGCCTTTCGCCTGATATCATCAAAAGGCAAAAGAATCTGAAAATAGTCTTCTCGCCCATCCATGGCACGGGCATTACATTGGTACCTGAAATCCTGAAAAGAATGGGATTTGAAAACGTGACCATTGTAGACGAACAAGCTACGCCCGATGGCAACTTCCCCACAGTGGTGTATCCCAACCCTGAGGAAGCTGAGGCTATGAGCATAGCTTTGAAAAAAGCAAAGGCCATCGACGCTGACCTAGTGATGGCAACCGACCCCGATGCAGACAGAGTGGGCATAGCGGTGAAAAATGACAAAGGAGAGTTTCAACTTCTCAATGGCAACCAAACAGGTGCCCTGCTGGTGTATTACCTGCTGGAGCAGTGGAAAAACAACGGCAAACTCGATGGCAAGCAGTTTGTGGTCAAAACGATCGTCACCACCGACCTCATTGCCAAAATCGCCGACGGCTACAAAGTAAAATGCTACGAAACACTCACTGGCTTTAAGTTCATTGCTGCTTTGATCAGAGAGCTCGAAGGCAAGGAAACCTTTATTGGCGGTGGGGAGGAAAGCTACGGCTACCTGATAGGCGATGCTGTGAGGGACAAAGATGCCATTGCCTCTTGTGCTTTCATTGCAGAAATGACCGCTTTTGCCAAAGACAAAGGGATGAGCCTGTTCCAAATGCTGAATGAAATGTACCTCAAATTCGGCTACTACAAGGAGCACCTCATCTCACTGACCAAGAAGGGAATCAAAGGGCAGGAGGAAATCAAACAAATGATGGACGACCTGAGAGCTAATCCACCCAAAACGATCAATGGAAGCAAGCTGCTCAAACTAGCAGATTACACTTTGCTGGAAGAAAGGGACTTCGTCACAGGCAAAACTTCCAAATTGGATTATCCTAAGTCCGATGTGATGCAGTTTTTCACTGAAGATGGCAGCAAAATCTCCGCAAGGCCCTCAGGCACAGAGCCAAAAATAAAATTCTACTTTAGCGTAACCACACCGGTGAAAAATGCAGAAGAGCTCAAAAATGCCGAAGGCCTTCTAATGAAAAGAATCGATGGCATCATCGCTGATATGAAATTGAAATAGCAGATTTCCCGCTTTTTCTTGAAAGGCCCATGCAATCATGGGCCTTTCTTATGTACGCTTTTTGCAATTTTGAATATAATACTGGTCTATTCATCCCTGATTTCCTGCCGTATTATATAACTAAATCTAAAAATATTTATATTGGTATACCTTATTTGAACTATCGACCTTATTGACCGTGGAAATACTAATTAACATTGTTTTAGTCATTGTAGGATTCATCCTCCTAATCAAGGGGGCAGACTTTCTGGTAAGCGGAGCCTCGTCCCTTGCCAAAAGGTTTCATGTTTCAGACATCGCAATTGGATTAACCATAGTTGCTATGGGCACCTCCGCCCCAGAGTTGGTCGTGAATATCATATCAGGAACGGAGGGTTACGATGGAGCGGTATTTGGCAACATTATCGGCTCCAATATTTTTAACATGTTCCTTATTCTCGGCGTGGCAGCCGTCATTTACCCTATCTCCGTTCAAAAAAACTCTCTCTGGAAAGAAATCCCCTACTCTCTTCTGGCCACGCTCGTTTTCTTTGTTCTCGTCAACGATGTCCTCTTTTTTGGAGCAAAGGAAAACATCCTTAGCATAGTCGACTCTGTGATTCTATTGGTCATGTTTTCCATGTTTCTGCTCTATATTTTCTTCAACCTTAAGAAAGGAGAAAGTTCGGAGGAAGACGAAGACATTGTGGTCTTCACCAGTGTAAAGACCACGCTGATGGTTATTGGCGGGCTGGTTGGCCTTACTTTCGGTGGAAAGTTAATAGTAGACAATGCGGTAGCAATGGCCCGCTTTTTTGAAGTCAGCGAAAGATTGATAGGTCTCACTATTCTTGCTGCGGGAACCTCTCTGCCGGAGTTAGCCACTACAGTGGTAGCTGCCCTGCATAAGAAGTCAGATCTGGCCATAGGCAACATCATAGGTTCGAATGTTTTCAATTTATTACTGGTGTTAGGAACCTCTGGCCTTGTGAGCTCCGGGTATAGTCCATTGACTTTCGACACAGTGCTCAACACTGACCTTTATGTAATAATGGGCGGCACCATGATGCTCTTCGTTTTTATGTATACTTTCGGAAAATACAAGCTGGACAGGGCTGAGGGCTTTCTATATCTCCTTTGCTTCTTTTCGTACACATACTACCTTTTTATCCGTTTATAATTAGCGTCGTTACAACCATTTCACCTGTTTTGGCATTCTTATAGAGAACCGTAATTTCGTGCTCTCAAAAAACCTGCAATGCGCCAATCGGGAAACCTGATTCTTACTCTTCTTTTTTCAGTTTTGATTTACGGCAATAGCTATGCACAATCGAGCCCGGCCGATTCAGTGCTGGTAATTGGACAGGTACTGGAAGACGAAAGTTATACCGGCCTTCCTTTTGCTCACATAGCGGTGAAAGAGCGGGCTACGACTACCGACTTCAAAGGTATTTTTAAGGTGCGTGTGAGCACCACCGACACCGTGAGTGTTTCTTATGTTGGCTACAAAACGCAGCAACTGACTATCCCAAAGGGGTTAATTTCGCCCGTTTTTGAAACCAAGCTGATGCTCCAAAAAGACACCATCATGATGGAGAATGCCAATATTACGGTGCTTCCCGCTTCCATCGAAAAGTTCAAGCAGGCCATTCTGACGCTCGAACTCTCGGACCAGGAATACAAAAATGTGGAAAAGAACATGGCGGCGCTTACACAGCAGGTGCTCATTTACGACTACCGCAAATACAGCATGGATGCCGCTGAGAACCAACGTGCCGCAATGGCCGGCCCGCAGTCATTTAACTTTCTTAATGTTTTAAGAAAAGTAAAGGATGCACTGGTTGACCCAAATAAAAGTAAAGACGACCTCCCCACTCCTCCCCCGGTGTACTACGACACACCCGTGCTCCCCGACACCACCCCTCCCGACTCCCTGCTGATCCAAAAAGCCGATACCACGCAGCGGATAATTAACAATTAACCACAGACGCAACCCTTCATCACGATTTTGCATCTGCCATGTAACCACGGCAACAGCAATGCTGTCAAATGGATGTAAGTCAATTCAATGGTAAAGAAAGCTACCTTGCAATACAACCTACTGAAAGCCTTTTCCGTTGATGTTATCAAACTCAAAATAGGACTACTATGCTAACCAACTACTTACGCATTGCTTTTCGCTCGCTGCGAAGAAGCAAGTTTTTTTCTCTCATCAACATACTGGGGCTTGCCATTGGCATATGCTCCTTTCTGCTAATCATCTTTTTTGTGCAGGATGAACTCAGTTTCGACAAGCACCTGCCACATGCGGAAAGGATGTACCGGATGGACATGACTGGCCGGTTTGGAGGCAACGAATTCAATATTGCCGTGATCAGTGCCGCTCAGGGCCCACAAATGAAGGAAGACTTTCCAGAAGTGGAAGACTATGTACGGTTCAGAACAAGGGGCTACTTTCTGGTCAAATATGGCGAGGATGTATACAAAGAAGAAAGTGTGTCGTACGTTGACGCCAATGTATTCGATTTCTTCGGCATCAACATGATATCAGGCGACCCAGCCACCGCACTGAAAGAACCGAAAACTCTGGTTATCACTGAAGCCCTTTCCAAAAAGCTTTTTGGAGATGAAGAGGCGCTTGGTAAAGTGGTTAAGATATCGAACGACCAGGATTATAAAATCACCGGCGTGATGGCACCTTTGCCTCAAAACACTCATTTCCACTTTGATATTCTTGCGAGTATGGAAACGCTTGACGAGGCCAAAAATGCTATTTGGCTTAGCCAAAACTTCCAGACCTATTTCCGCCTGGCGGAAGGTGCTTCGGTGGAAAACCTCGAAGCCAAGTTCCCCGAGATGGTAGAGAAATACATTGGCCCGGAACTGGAGCGCTTTATGGGCGCCTCTATGGAAGACTTCGCTGAGGCCGGTAATAACATCGGCTATTATATGACCCCCGTCACCGACATCCACCTTTATTCGCAGGTAGATGCCCAATTGGGCCCTCCGGGCGACATTAAATATGTCTACATCTTTTCGGCGGTTGCAGCATTCATACTGATAATAGCTTGTGTCAATTTCATGAACCTGGCTACTGCCCGCTCAGCCAACAGAGCCAAGGAAGTGGGAGTCAGAAAAGTAATGGGAGCTTACAGACATAACCTGATTAGCCAGTTTCTCCTGGAATCATTAATTATCACGGGCATCTCCTTTGTGGTTGCTATCGGACTGCTGGCAGTTGCTTTGCCCTACTTCAATGAGCTGACCGGCAAAGTATTCAGTCTAAGTATTCTTGCCACGCCCACATTAGCAGTATCGTTGGTGGCAATCCTGATAGTAGTTGGTTTATTAGCCGGCAGCTATCCTGCGTTCTTTCTCAGCGCCTTCCAGCCGGCCAGTGTATTGAAAGGAAAGCTAAACATTGGGATGAAGAGCGGCTCGCTTCGAAGCGTGCTGGTGGTGCTGCAATTCTCCATCTCCATCTTCCTGGTGGTGGGTACACTTATCGTCTTCGATCAACTTGACTATATTCAAACCAAGAAGCTGGGCTACGATCGTGAGCAGCTGATTGTCCTGCAAAACACTTACGTGCTCGATAAGTCAATAGAGTCTTTCAAAAATGAAGTTGTTGCCAACAGCTATTTCAAGAGTGGATCAATTAGTGGCTTTTTACCAATCAGATCCAACAGCAACAATAGTGCGATGTTCCCTGGAAGAAACCCCAAAAGCAACAGCACCACTTCCCTGGCGATGTTCTATGTAGACTACGACTACATCCCGACCCTGGGTATGGAGTTGTTAGAAGGACGTAACTTCTCAAAGGATTTTGGCGCAGATTCGACAGGAGTGATTATCAACGAAGCCACTGCCAAGCAATTTGGAATAGCTGACGACCCTATTGGGCAGGAATTGGGCACTTTCGATGGGGACGACAGTGACCCGGAGGACCTGAGAATCAAAGTATTCAAAGTGATTGGAGTGGTGAAGGATTTTCACTTTGAATCACTAAAAACTGACATAAGACCAGCTGTCATCTTCCTGGGCGAAAGCACCAGCAGAATTACTTTCAAGCTGAATACCATTGAATATGCAGAGGCCATTAGCTTCCTTCACAGTAAATGGGATGAGTTTGCCCCTGGGCAACCTTTTGAATACGCTTTTTACGATGAGGAATTCAACGCTGAATACAAGGCAGAAGAAAAAATCGGGGAGATATTCGGGATTTTTGCAGGACTGGCTATCTTCATTGCCTGCCTCGGCTTGTTTGGTCTTGCGGCCTTTACCGCCGAACAGCGCACCAAAGAAGTGGGCATCAGAAAAGTGCTTGGCGCATCCATTGGCTCCATTATTTTACTTCTCAGCAAGGAATTCATGAAGCTGGTGTTGATTGCCTTTGTGATCACTGTACCCCTGGCGTGGTTTGCCATGGACGCCTGGCTACAGGACTTCGCCTACCGCACAACGATCGGTGCTGGCGTATTTGCTCTTGCCGGCGGGCTGTCTTTCGTAATTGCCTGGCTAACCATGAGTGTGCATTCTTTTAAAGCCGCAGCCATGAACCCCTCCAGTTCGTTGAGAACGGAATAGCTAACTTACAGGAACTTTGTTGACGAACACCCTGATTGGTTGAATGCCAATCAGGGTGTTTTTGTTTCAAAGCCTCTAAATCAGTAAATTAGTTTCTCTTCTCTACTTGTACAGTTAGTTATTCGATTACCGCATCATTTTTAAACTAATGACAAGAGAATCATTTTTGAAGAAAAGCCTGCTTACAGCGGCAGGTCTCTATCTAACCCCTGGCCTCGTTTCCGCCTTTGGCAACCAGATGTTAATGAAAACAATTCCATCAACCGGAGAACAAATACCTGCCATAGGAATGGGCTCCTGGCTGACCTTCAATGTAGGCGAATCAGAACATGAAAGGGCTCCAATGAGAAACGTGCTGATGGAATTCACTAACCAGGGAGGCAGGGTGATTGACAGCTCTCCTATGTACGGCCGGTCAGAACAAGTGATTGGAGAGCTTGCGGCAGAGCTGGAAGTTACGGATAAGCTTTGGGTAGCCACCAAAGTTTGGACACAGGGGAAGGCTGCTGGCAAAAGACAGATCAAAAACTCGTTGGGCCACTTTCGGAAATGGCCCTCAGTGCTTCAGGTGCACAACCTTGTAGACCTGGACACTCACCTGGAAACGCTTCGGTCTTTGAAAGGAGAAGGCAAACTCAAATATGTCGGCGTTACTCATTACCTCGACCATGCCCACAAACAATTGGCTGAAGTCATAAAAAGGGAAAAGCTGGATTTCATTCAAATCAACCTTTCTGTCCGCAACACAGCAGCCGAAGAATACCTGCTTCCGCTTGCCGCTGACCGTGGTGTTGCCGTCATTATCAATCAGCCCTTTGAAACTGGTGGGCTTTTTAACTATATTCAGGGAGTTTCTTTGCCTGCCTGGGCAAAGGAATATGGCATTAACAGCTGGGCGGCATATTTCTTAAAATACATCTTATCAAACCCAGCCGTTACTTGTACCATTCCCGCCACCACACAGGTGGCACATGTAAAAGAGAATATGGCTGCTTGCTACGGTGAACTACCTGATCAGGCCACAAGAATAAAAATGAAAGACTATTTCAAAAAGAATGCCCTATGAGTAACAGAAGAAAATTTATTGGCCAATCGCTGGTCGGCCTGTCAGGCCTGGCTTTGAGTTCTCATGCTTTTGCCAACATCATCGTTCCCCGCCAAAAAGATAAACTGGGCGTAGCCCTTGTTGGGCTTGGCTACTACAGCCGTGACTTGCTCGCTCCGGCCCTTCAGCTAACGAAAAACTGCTACCTCGCAGGCATTGTCACCGGCACGCCATCCAAAATCCCTGAATGGCAGCAGAAGTACAACATCAAGGACAAAAACGTTTACAACTACGACAACTACGATCAACTGGCCAACAATCCGGACATAGACGTGATTTATGTTGTCCTCCCTCCTTCTATGCACGCCGAGTATAGCATAAGAGCGGCCAATGCTGGCAAGCATGTGTGGTGTGAAAAGCCCATGGCAATGAGTGAAGCCGAATGCCAGAGCATGATTGATGCCGCCAACAAAAATAAAGTGAAGCTGAGCATTGGTTACCGCATGCAACACGAGCCCAATACAATTCAAATCATGAGGTTCCAAAAAGACCAAACCTATGGCAAAGTGCAAAAGGTGACCGTTGCTGCCGGCTACAGGGAAGGCCGCACCGACCACTGGAAGCAGATCAAAGCAATGGGAGGCGGCGTCATGTACGATATGGGTGTTTACCCTCTCAACGCTGCCCGATATGCCACAGGGCTGGAGCCAATAGCTGTCACAGCCAAAGCCTCCACAACCAGGCCCGAGATTTACCATGAAGTGGAAGAAACCATTGTATTCGATCTTGAATTCCCAGGCGGAGCCACAGCAGCCTGCGAGGCTAGCTTTGGCAGGGGCATGAATGCCATGCAGGTCGATTGCAGTAATGGCTGGTACAAGCTGGAGCCATTCTCCGCCTACAGCGGCATTGATGGAGTAACCAGCGACGGCATCAAGCTCAACAAGCCGATCAACAACGAGCAAGCCAAGCAAATGGACGACGATGCCATGGCTATCATGAAGAAACAGGCAGTGATGGTGCCTGGAGAAGAAGGCTTGAAAGATATTCGGGTAGTGGAGGCTATTTACCGATCTGCAAAAGACGGGGGAAGGGTGTCGATAGGATGATATGCAGAAATTTGAATATAAGATAGTAACCATAAGCGTTGCCCATTTGAAAAAGAAGGACTTTCAGTCGGAGCTGAGCCGCAACTTTGATGAGTGGGGAGCTGAAGGCTGGGATTTGGTGAAGTTCGAGCCCGTGCTTGAAAGCTGGTTTTTATTTAATGATGTAAGGACGAAAGAATTTATCGTGGTCTTCAAAAGAGAGAAGAGCTGTGGACGTCCCCACGTGCTTTGATCAGTTTGACCAAAATCGGATCACGTAAATCCTTTTTCCTGACTTTAGACTACACATTGCTCTTCCATGACGTCTCCCAAAAAAACGCTCCGAATATGCAAAAAGGGGCACCAATACTACAAAAGCAGCGACTGCCCTGTATGCCCTATTTGCGCCAGCGAAGAAAAGCCGGAGGATGACTTCCTGAGCACACTGGTGGCACCAGCCAGGCGTGCACTGCAAGGCAAGGGCATCACTACGGTGCGGGAGCTCGCCATGCACACCGAAACAGAAATAATGCAGCTCCACGGAATGGGGCCAAGCACCCTGCCGAAGTTGCAGCAAGCCCTTGCATCTGCCGGGCTGTCTTTCAAACCCAGATGATACAATGAACATACCTTTCCAAACCATCGACTGGGCGTCAGTGCCCAAAACCGAGCACCCCGGCGAAACTGGGATCTCCTTTTGGCAAACCCTCCAATTTTCAGGATTGCGAGTACGCATCGTTGAGTACGGTGCAGGCTACCTGGCCGACCATTGGTGCCAGAAGGGGCATATTGTCTACTGCATTGAGGGGGAATTTGAAACCGAGATGGAGAATGGTCAAAGCTTTATTTTGAATAAAGGAACGAGCTATGTGGTTTCGGATGGGTTAAGCTCCCACCGTTCAGTTTCTAAAAGCGGGGTGAAGCTATTGATTGTAGATGGTGACTTTTTGTGGTCGGAAAATCACAGGCATAATACTTAATCGAGACACAAGGAAGAACTAATAAAGTAAGCTTTTAGTTGAGGAAAAACATCTTTTAAAGACCTACCTTTACTGAATACTTCTGCAAGAAAATGAGGAACTTGGAAATTGATAGTATCACTATAAAGGGATTTAAAAGTATTCAATCACTTTTAGGCTTTAAGCCTAGACCTATCAATGTATTTATTGGTCAAAATGGAGCCGGAAAATCTAATTTCATTAGTTTTTTTAAGTTCTTATCGAATATGCTAAGTGGTACGGGCAATTTGTCCGACTATGTAGGTTTAAATGGAGGTGCATCAGCATTTCTCTTCGATGGGCCTGAAACCACGTCCCAATTGTCTGGTTACGTAAGTCTAAAAACTTCAGTAGGATTGAATGAATACAAGTTCAAATTATCACATGCTTCCTCCGACACATTCATATTTACCGAAGAACAATTTAGATATACCGCAAATGGGAGAAAACAAACGCAAAACTGGTACGATTTGGGTGCTGGACACAAAGAATCTGCTTTAATAAATGCTGAGTCTACGGGCCGAACTCAAGGAACTGTAAAAAAGCTTTTACAACAGCTTATTACGTATCAGTTTCATAATACAACATTCAACTCACCTATTAGAAATAATAAATCGGATATTAATAATAATTGGTTTCTCGAAGAGGATGGCAGAAACTTGCCATCAGTTCTGCTAGACTTAAAGGAAACAGAGCCAGCCATCTATCAAAAAATCATAAGTGTTATACAACAAGTCATCCCCTTTTTCGACGACTTTGTCTTGGTTAATCAATACGGCAAGACTTACCTGAGGTGGAAAGAAAAAGACTCAAGAGAAACATTTGTTGCGACACAGGCTAGCGACGGAATGTTACGAGCAATGGCACTGATAACCCTCCTTTGTCTACCACCTCAAAGGCTTCCCTACGTGATATTTCTTGATGAGCCTGAATTGGGGCTACATCCTTCAGCTGTCAAGACAATCTGTGACTTAATCCAAGGGGTGTCTGAGTATTGTCAAGTCTTCATTTCTACGCAAGACGCAGATATGCTCAATGAATTTGCGCCCGAAGACATTGTTGTTGTGACTCGCAATGGCCGTAAGTCTGAATTCGAACAGCTAAATGAAGATGACCTGAAAGAATGGACAGGTATTTATAGCCTTTCTGATTTATGGCATCAAAACATAATTGGTGGAAAGCCATGAAAACGATTTTCATTGTTGTAGAAGGCGAAACTGAAGAACGCTTTTTGAGAAAAGTAGCTTATGACCATTTTATTGTCAACGGGATCCATATCGAAGCTCAGCAGTGGCTCACAAACCGTAAACTAGGAACCCAAGGGGGAGGAGGTAATTTTGACAAAATTGAGAATCACATCAAACGATTAGCCAGTCGTTACCAAGCGAATAGCGACGTATTCATTTCCACAATGATTGATTTATATGCTTTTCCAAAACAAGGCAATACAATATACGATGAGGAAATTAAACCGATTAGTAATGCAAGGGAAAAGGTATTGCTTCTAGAACGAAAATTTAGTGATCGAATTGCCTTTCGTAACTTTATACCATACATCCAGCTACATGAATATGAATCGCTCATAATGTCAAAACCAGATTCCTTACTTAGTTTTTTCACTGACAAGACAAAGGAAATAGAGAACCTCACAATCGAAGTGTCAAAAATGTCTCCAGAGGATATCAATGAGACTCCGGAAGGAGCTCCATCGAAGAGAATTATTAAACATATCCCCCTGTACAAGAGACAAAAAACTACAGCCGGTGTTGCAGCTACAGCCGACATCGGACTTCCATTTTTGAGGCAGCGTTGTCCGCATTTCGATGACTGGATTACTAAGTTGGAGAATGTTTAGATCTACTTCACCTCTATAGCACATTAAATGTGTCAATCAAAACACTAATAGCCTTTCCTAACTTCCTGAAAATAATTTTTACAACCTGTCCAATTGATCGATACTCATTTGATATGAGGGTGTAAATCAATTATTCCGAAACATTAAATTTAACATTATGGATGAGTATGTATTGATCATGAGGCATGAGGACGGAGCCAAAGTAGCTTCAGCCGAGCAAATGCAGGAGTGGATGAAGCAAACCATGGACTGGATCGGCGGCATTGCGGCGCAAAACAAATTTGTTAGTGGCACAGGTCTTCCATTCGACAATGCCAGGGTGGTGAATTCAAAAAAGGTTGTTACCAACGGGCCCTTCGGCGACATCAAAGAAACCATCGGAGGCTTTATTACCGTCAGGGCAGAGTCAGTTGAGGAAGCAGTAGAGTTTGCGAAAGGATGCCCGGTGCTGCAAGGCGA
>TARA_R110002012_G_scaffold50790_7_pt1 | contig 19577 bp, 20 predicted proteins | sample TARA_R110002012 | Tara Oceans TARA_R110002012 (sample SAMEA4396515) | marine metagenome | biome: Westerlies Biome; feature: [DCM] deep chlorophyll maximum layer (ENVO:01000326); material: water (ENVO:00002006), including particulate matter (ENVO:01000060) such as... | depth 40 m | reverse complement strand
AAGGTCGCACTTCACAATTTTAAAGGGGGTTATTGTGGTGTGTCCAAGGTTGAGAACGACCACATTAATCTATGTTACATCACTAATTATGAAGCATTTAAGCGTTACAAAGATATTGATGCCTTTCAAAATGAAGTTTTATTTAAAAACCTTGTCTTAAAGGAGCTATTTCAGAATTCAAATATTGAATTCGATAAGCCATTGACCATCAGTCAAATATCTTTTGAGACCAAAAATCCCATTGAGAACCATATGATCATGTGCGGCGATTCGGCAGGAATGATTCATCCACTCTGTGGAAACGGAATGGCCATGGCAATAAGAAGTGCACAATTAGCATCAGGCCTTATAATTGACTATCTTCAAAATAAAATAGATACGCGAGCGGCATTAGAGCGAAAGTATGCCAAAGTTTGGAACAAAACATTCAGTCTTAGATTAAAAGTTGGCCATAGTATTGCCTATTTATTCAGACAAGATTGGTTGGCACCAAAATTACTGGTAGTTTTAAGGAGGGTACCCTTTTTGATTCCGTTAATTATTAGAATGACACACGGAAAACCCATAAAAGTTTAATGAGTTTATTTGTAAACACTACATACAGAAGTAATACCACAGAACTTATGGATGATTTTTCCATAAAAGGTGAGTTACTTCGGGATACTTTGGATAAACTGGGTAAAATCAATAAATGGTTGGGCGGAAATTATGTGACCTTGAATGGACTGCGACAATTGATAAAAGATCAACCCAAGGATAAAACCTATACCCTAATTGATTTGGGTTGCGGCCACGGGGACATATTAAGATTGATCGCGGATTATGGGAGAAAGCACAAGTACTCGTTCAATCTCATTGGTATTGATGCAAACCAAGATGCCATTGACTATGCTGCGGAATTATCCGAAGGATATGATGAACTATCATTCAAAAAATTGGATGTTTTTTCCGATGAATTTCAAAGTTTGGATTATGACATTGCGCTTTCCACCTTGTTTTTGCATCATTTGAATCAAGATGAAATCCATACCCTATTAAAAACCATACAATCAAAGGCAAAGCTTGGCATCGTTATCAATGATCTACATCGCAACAGCATTGCTTATGGGTTGTTTAAATCTTTGGGCTTGGTAATTTCCAACGAGATGATAGTGCAAGATGGATTGACCTCTATTTTAAGGGCATTTAAGCGCCGGGAATTGGAAAGCATTTCAAAAGAACTAAACCTCAAATCAAAAATTCGTTGGAAATGGGCATTCCGCTACCAATGGCTAATAAGGAGTTAATTAAGAAGAAAATTGTTATGCTGAGCTTGTCGAAGCGTCTCAAAATAGGAAACAAAAAAGATTCCTGTCTATGCAGGAAATTAATATGGCAGTACGAATAACATCGGTTGCAAAGCAACTTCCAAAATATACCAGGGAAACCAAAGATATTTTACCTTATGTGGAACTTTGGCTTGATGGGCAAGAAGAGCGTTTTAAACGCAAGGTCCTCAAGATTTTCGAGAACGCAGCTGTTGATAGGCGTTATTCCATCATGAGCCCTGACGAAGTGTTTTTAAAAACTTCGTTTGAAGAAAAGAATGATATCTACGCCAAAGAATCCATACAACTGGCCGAAAAAAGTTTGCTGAAAGCTTTGGCCAAGGCCAATTTATCACCAACAGATTTAGATTACATCATTACAGTGAGTTGCACGGGTATAATGATTCCATCTTTAGATGCTTATTTAATCAATCGTTTAAAGCTGAAACAGGATATTGTGCGCTTGCCAGTAACCGAAATGGGATGTGCCGCAGGAGTTTCAGGTATTTTATATGCAAAGAATTTTTTAAAAGCCAATCCCAACAAACGGGCTGTTGTTATTGCTGTTGAGTCACCAACTGCAACCTTTCAACTAGATGATTATTCCATGGTCAATATTGTGAGTGCGGCCATATTTGGCGATGGTTGTGCCAGTGTTATTCTATCGTCCCATGAAGATGAAATTGGTCCGGAAATCAAGGATGAAGCCATGTACCACTTTTATGATGCCGAGCATATGATGGGTTTTAAATTAAGGAATTCGGGACTTCAGATGGTTTTGGACCAATCTGTTCCGCAGACCATTTCGGACCACTTTCCAGATATAATTCATCCCTTTTTAGAGAAAAATGGCCTAACCATTGAAGATATAGATCATTTGGTGTTTCATCCAGGAGGTAAGAAAATTGTCCAAACGGTTGAAGACCTATTCGGTGCTCTTGGCAAAAATATAAATGACACAAAAGAAGTTTTAAGACTATACGGCAATATGAGCAGTGCTACCGTGCTCTATGTTTTGGAACGATTTATGGACCGGCAACTGCCTAAAGGAGATAAAGGAATTATGCTGAGTTTTGGACCAGGTTTTTCCGCCCAGAGAATACTTTTGGAGTGGTGAAAAAATATATACTTTGTCCTGCTGAGCCTGTCGAAGCATTTCATTTTTAGATAACTATGATAAAAGAATTTACAGATAAAAATTATTGGGCCTTGGTGCTTGGTGGTAGCAGCGGCCTAGGATTGGCAACAGCGAAAAAATTGGCCAAACACGGTATGAACATTTGTATTGTACATCGCAATCCTAGAATGCAAGAAGAAGCCATTTCCAAGGAGTTTAAGGCGATAAAGCAAGAAGGTGTACAATTCAAGGCTTTTAACAGCGATGCATTCAATCATCAGAAAAGAGAGGCCATTGTACAAGAGTTAAAATCAATTTTAGGTGATGACCAAAAAATACGAACAATGGTTCATAGCGTTGCAAAGGGCAACCTAAAACCAATGGTCTCAGAAGAAAAAACGGAACTGAATCATGATGATTTCACATTGACCATACAGGCCATGGGAATTAGTTTGTACGACTGGACCAAATCAATTTTTGAAGCACAATTGTTCGCAGCAGATGCACGTATACTAAGTTTTACAAGCGAAGGCAACTCCAAAGCTTGGCAGAGTTATGCCGCCGTTTCGGCAGCCAAGGCGACCCTGGAAGCCATCACCCGAAATATAGCATTGGAGTTTGCACCTTACGGAATTAAGGCCAATTGCATTCAAGCGGGGGTAACGGATACCGCGTCGTTACGAATGATTCCTGGTAGTGAACAGATCATTAAACATACATTAAAACGAAATCCAAATAAACGTTTGACCACCCCTGAGGATGTGGCCAACGTGGTTTATTTACTAACAAAGGACGAAGCCGCTTGGATAACAGGAACGGTAATTCCGGTGGATGGAGGGGAACATTTGATTTAAAATGAAAGTATCGGAAATCATAGCATTATTACCTTATCAAAGACCGTTTTTGTTTGTGGACGATATTGTTTCCGTCACGGAAAACAGCATAGTGGGGCATTATACATTTAAAGATGATGAGTTTTTTTATGAAGGACATTTTAAAAACAATCCAATAACGCCAGGTGTAATACTCACTGAATGTATGGCACAAATTGGTTTGGTTTGTTTAGGAATTTACCTGATGAAAGATGAATTAATGAAAGCCGAAAAACCACAAATAGCCTTGACCTCGCATCAAATGGATTTTTATTTACCGGTTTTACCTGGCGAAAAAGTCCACGTGCATTCCGAAAAGGAAGTGTTTCGATTTAATAAATTAAAATGTAAGGTGAAACTGCTCAACAAGGACGGAGAACTCGTGGCAAGAGGGTTAATTTCAGGAATGTTGAAGGTATAATAATTCTAAACCGTCAAAAAAAGATTCCGTTGTCACGCTGAGCTTGTCGAAGCGTACAATTTTGAGATGAAATTTTATTATGTATACATATTGCTTTGTTCGGATAATTCATACTATACCGGTATGACTAATGATTTAGACCGCAGAATAACTCAGCATAACTCTGGACATAGAAAGTTCAATTATACCAGTACAAGATTACCCGTAGAGCTGAAAATGGTCTTTACAATGTACCAATCCATCAGAAGCAATAAAGATTTAAAAACAAATAAAGGGTTGGTCCCGCAGAAAAAAGAAAGCATTGATTGAAGAAAACTGGACTGACTTGGTTGAGTTTTCAAAGAATTATAAAGAACATGGAAACAAAATTAAACCAGGTTAGTCATCGTGTAATTATGTGACTAAAAGTAATATGTCACACTGAGCTTGGCGAAGTGTATCATAGAAAGAACGATTTAATTAAAGGAGAAATTCTTCGACAGGCTCAGACTGACATAAGAGCAATCAATTGTAATTACGAGAAACATATAATGGATAATCAAGGAACTAAATGTCATGCTGAGCATATTGAAGCGTAGTCTAAAAAAATGAAAAACAGAGTCGTAATAACAGGAATGGGAGTAGTTGCACCAAACGGTGTCGGTATTTCACAATTCACGGAAGCCCTAAAAAATGGGACCTCGGGAATCACTTTTCATCAACAATTAAAAGACCTTAATTTTTCGTGTCAAATAGGTGGTATTCCTAATGTTACCAATGAATTACAATCAAAATATTTTACAGATTTACAATTACGAGGATTTAATAGTTCTGGAATATTATATGGTTGTATAGCTGGTATAGATGCCTGGAAAGATGCAGGGTTTTATATGAATCCAGATAGTGAGCTAGATTATGATACAGGACTCATTTTTGGAACGGGAACATCAGGTGTGGAAAAATTCAGGGAAGCGATTTACAAGCTCGATGATGGACAGGTAAGACGTTTGGGCAGTACAGTTGTTATACAAACCATGGCAAGTGGTATTAGTGCTTATTTAAGTGGCATGCTCGGACTGGGCAATCAGGTTACCACAAATTCCTCCGCGTGCACCACCGGCACCGAAGCCGTTTTAATGGGATATGACCGGATTAAGAGTGGAAAAGCCAAACGTATGCTCGTAGGTAGTTGTAGCGATCATGGTCCCTATGTTTGGGGAGGTTTTGACGCCATGCGAGTGATGACCTACAAACACAATGGTGATCCTGAAAAAGGTTCGCGACCCATGAGCGCCTCTGCATCAGGTTTTGTGCCTGGGAGTGGCGCAGGGGCTTTGGTTTTGGAGTCTTTGGAATCCGCTTTGGAACGCGGTGCAAACATTTATGCCGAAGTTCTTGGCGGTGAAGTCAATTCTGGTGGGCAACGCCAAGGCGGTACCTTGACCGCACCAAATCCGGAGGCGGTACAACGATGTATAAAAAATGCCCTGAAGCAATCGAAAATAAATTCGAGTGAAATAGATGTCATAAATGGGCATCTTACGGCTACTTCCAAGGATGCGCTAGAAATTGAAAATTGGACCAAGGCATTGGGGAGAAAAGACGGGGATTTCCCCTTCATCAATTCTACCAAATCATTGGTAGGTCATTGTTTGGCCGCAGCAGGTGCTATTGAATGCGTGGCCAGTGTTATTCAACTCAAAGAACAGTTTGTGGCGCCCAACCTGAATTGCGAAGACCTTCATGAAGACATCAAGGAACTGATACCCACTTCCAAAGTCCCTACACAATCCATAAACGGCAATGTTGATATAGTGGCCAAAGCCAGTTTTGGTTTTGGAGATGTGAATGCCTGTGTTTTATTTAAGCAATTTATACCGTAACTTACATTTCAAAAAATATGACGAAGGAACAATTAATTGCCAAACTAAAACCTATAATTGAACCCTACATTCAAGATGAGGAGGCTTTCAAAAACTTATCCGAAGACACGGATTTTGTGAAGGACCTCAAGATAAACTCGGCGAACCTTGTGGATATCATTTTGGATATTGAGGACGAATTTGATATTCGATTGGAAAATGAGGATATGGAGCAAATGCTGAACGTAAAGTCTGCCATGGGCATTGTTACTTCAAAACTTGAAAACTAATGGTCGGCAATGATATCGTTGATCTTGCTGAAGCGAGATATGCTTCAAATTGGCAACGGCCACGGTTCTTGAATAAACTTTTTACGGAATCCGAACAACGGTATATCCAGGATGCCAAAAACCCATTTCAAATGGTTTGGCGATTATGGAGCATGAAAGAGGCTTCGTATAAATTATACACGCAACAGTATCCTAGGCGTTTTTATAATCCCAAGGGATTTGAATGTACCTTTCAGAATAATTCCGGAACCGTAAAATTCAAGGGGTTCCAATCTTATGTTGAAACCAAGGAAACCTCAAACTATATCATCTCCGAAGCAAGACTGCATATACAAAAGTGGAGTTCCAAAGTTGTAAAATTTAAAACCGTAGATCAACAAGACCAAAGTGAAGAACTAAAAACAAGACTGTTGAACTATGTCGGTAGCGCTTATCAGCTACAAAAGAGCGAATTGGACATTCCCACCTTGAATAACGGAAAAGAACAGTTCCATATTAGCTTAACCCATCATGGATGTTACGGTGCCTTCGCCATAGGCTGATTTCAAGTTGTTAAGCAGCTTCAATTTAGGATACAGACATATAAACCAACCGGTAACTTGAATTATCAATCAGGACATTTTATTTGTAAACTGTAACAATTATTCTTCCTTGGTCATCTATTAAGAAAACCATAACCATGCGCCCGTTTTCCGTACTTTTCGTTTTATTTTCTGTTTTCTCCTTTGGTCAAGCCCAATTAAAATCACCTTCTGAATTTTATCCCGCACAAAAAACCAAGGTATTGGTGGTGGGCACCTTTCATTTTAATTTCCCGGGATTGGATGAGGTAAAAACAGCTGATGAAAACAAAATCGACGTTTTAAAAGAACCAAAAAAATCAGAATTGGAAGACTTGGTAACCTATATTAAAAAGTTCAACCCCACCAAAATTGCTATTGAGGCACGACCCTCATGGAAGTCCATGCAAAAGTTTGAAGAATACAAAAATGGAGCACACAGAAACAACCGTGACGAACGCTACCAGCTGGGTATGCGCATTGCTTCGGATTTAAAATTGGATTCCATTTATGGAATAGACACTTACTCGCTAAACCGTGATTTGTATGACCAGGATTCTATTTACTTGAAAAAACTCTTAAATAAAATAGATTGGAATGTGAAAGATCCTTTTTGGAAATATGCCGAAACATACTTTGATTATCGGGACAAAAAAATGAAGGATGTACATCTTTTGGACTTTATAAAAGCCTTGAACACCCGTGAAGGCCATAATTTTAACTTTGGTTTATATCTTACTGGTTCCTTTGCCACAGGTGGCGGACAAGGAGCCGACAAACTATCCATTTGGTGGTACAATCGCAATGCTAGAATTTTTTCCAATCTCATTAATATCACAAAAAGTCCCGAGGAACGGATTTTGGTGATTTTTGGCAACGGACATGCAGCCATTCTACGGCAGTTGTTGGAGGCTTCCCCACAGTATGAGTTTGTGGAATTCAGTAGTTTGGAGGATTAAATCCCCTTAAAAATAGCTATTTGACAATTTAAACGGGACAATTGTGCTTCATTGTTAAAAACAAAGTAAATCATTACTTTTACCGCGCTAAACAAACAATGATCAACCGAGCCTTTTTATCCCCCGTTTTTATGGCCCTAGCCATATTCTTTTGCGCGCTTTCCTATGCCCAAAAGAAAAATGCCGATTACAAAATTCACTTGTTCAAAACCGACGAAGCCTTTACCATTGACGGTATCGGCGACGAAGCCACTTGGCAAAAGGCAGAAGCCGCCAAAGATTTTTTTATGGTATTGCCGATGGACGACCGCAAGGCCACACAACCCTCCGAGGTTAAGATGGCCTACGACGACAAACAGCTCTACCTTTTGGCAACATTTTACAAAACGCCGGGAAACACCTACGTGGTGGAATCGCTCCGTAGGGATTTTTCGTTTGGAGGCAACGATAATTTTTTGTTGTTCATGGACCCGTTCAATAATCAGACCACGGGCTTTAGTTTTGGGGCAAACGCCTATGGTGCCCAATGGGATGGCACCATGTCCAACGGTGGCAGTATTGACCTCAACTGGGACAGTAAATGGGTATCCGAAGTACAGAGTTATGAAGACAAATGGGTCGTGGAAATGGCAATTCCCTTTAAATCCATCCGATATGAAAAAGACGTAACCGAGTGGGGCATTAATTTCTCCAGGCTGGATCTGAGTACCAACGAAAAATCGAGCTGGACACCCATTCCAAGGCAGTTTCCGACGGCCTCTTTGGCCTACACGGGCACAATGGTGTGGGACAATCCCCCACCAAAACAAGGACTCAACTACTCCCTCATTCCCTACGTTTTGGGTACTGTTGGCAATTCGACAATCGATAATATTGAATATGATAATGAATTCAAAGTGGGAGGCGATCTAAAATTGGGACTTACCTCATCCTTAAATTTAGATTTAACCATTAATCCCGATTTTTCACAGGTTGAAGCGGACCGCCAAGTAGCCAATTTAACCCGTTTTGAGCTCTTTTTTCCCGAAAGGCGGCAGTTTTTCCTTGAAAATGCCGACCTCTTTGCCAGTTTCGGATACAACGAGATTCGTCCTTTCTTCTCCCGTAGAATTGGTTTGGGCGTACCCATTATTGCAGGTGCACGGGTAAGTGGGAATCTAAACCGTAACCTTCGTTTGGGGGTGATGGATATGCAAACCGACAAAGTGGACGAAACAGGACTACCCAGTCAAAACTTCGCTGTGCTTTCCTTGCAGCAAAAAGTGTTTTCGCGTTCCAATATTGGATTAATGTTCGTGAACAAAGAGTCCTTGGATTATAACTCGCTTGCCGACAGTTTACAGACCCAATACACCAAATTCAACCGAAATTTAGGACTGGAATATAATTTGGCCTCAGCGGACAACCAATACAACGGTAAGGCTTTTGTGCTCAAATCTTTTGGTCCTGATTCATCATACAACGGTTTTGCACAAGGTGCCCATTTGGCCTATAGCAGCCGTAAATGGAACTGGCGTGTTCAACAAGAATATATTTCAGAGAACTTTACCTCGGAAGTGGGTTTTGTACCACGGAACAACTACATCAAATTGGAAGGTTCCGTAGGTCACCTGTTTCTGCCCGCGAGTGAAAAAGTAGTGAGCCATGGTCCCCAGTTCACAGGTTTTTACTACTTCGACCCTCATATGAAATCCACGGATTATGTGTCCATTTTAGGATATGCGGTAAATTTTATGGACCGTAGTTCCTTAAGTGTGGACGTATTTAATGAATATGTACAGCTTTTGGCGCCTTTTGATCCTACCAACACGGGCAAAGAGGAATTGGCAGCAGGTACGCAACACCATTGGAACGGAATCTATATTTCATACAATTCCCGTCCCAAAAGTTTGTTCACCTATAATATGACCACCAGACTGGGACGTTATTTTTCGGGAGGTTACCGAACCAATATAAACGCCCAGTTGGGCTACCGTTTTCAGCCCTACGTGAGTTTGGGCGCCAACCTCAGCTACAACAATTTGGACTTGCCCGAACCTTGGTACACTACGGATTTTTGGTTGGTGGGCACCGAAGCTGACATTACCTTTACCAACAAATTATTTTGGAATACGCTGTTCCAATACAATGAACAGAGCAACAATTTTGGTATCAACTCCAGGTTGCAATGGCGCTACGCACCTGCCTCCGACCTGTTTCTCGTTTTTAACAACAACGAGCAACTATCCCCACTCGAAGGTAATCTATGGTCGTTGACGCTCAAATTTACGTATTGGTTTAATCGTTGATTATTTTAAATTTTGACCAGTTTCACTGAATCCGTCAACCCAAATGGGGCATTGGTCAATTCTGCGGTTACCTATCTAATTAAATTCTCGAAATTGCTTTAGGATAGGATATGATTTATTTAAAAATAAGCAATGAACACAATAAAAAAACTAACCATAATAGTTCTGATACTATTATTGATAGGTATCATTACCACGCTTTTAATGGGCGGGTTTATGCCTATTTTCAGTATTGCTTTTGGGCTTCTGTTTTTATACTACGCGCTGATATACTTCGTCATCAGATTCTTAAAAAACAATCAACGATATAAATTTATTTTTTACATTCTTTTTATTCTGCCCATTTTCTGGGGCATTATAGATTGGGGAGGCTTGGTTGATTTTCTTCTAGAGGGAATTCATCTGGACATGAAATAACCGTAAGGTGAAACCAAGTCCAAGTACCAATAATCAATATTTGGAACTGATAACTATACCAGATAACCTAAAATACTCAAAGGGATTACTTAATATTCTTCAAATTGATGACCTCCTGCTCGGTCAAATGTTTCCAATGGTCAAGTAGATAACTGAATTTTGGTATTGCGCTGTCCAATTTAGTATTCTCTCTTTCTAAATTTCATCATCCGTCAACCCAGAAAGGGCATTCATCAATTGGTCCTAACTGCTTTGCTTGGTTTTCTTCATCTTTATTTTTCATATCCAATCCATCACATTGAAAAATAATGAAGAACTTGCTCAATTTCTCCATAAAAGAAAAACATCGCGAATATCGAAGAAAAAGAAAGGAGAGAATATTTAAAGGAAATATTGTCCACTGTTCCATTTGCCGTTCCAACTATAGGGAATTTGGTTGCATTGGCAGGAAAAAAAGAAGGAATACCTACTGCCATAATTGTGGCTCGCTGGAAAGGCACAGATTGGTTTGGAAATACATTCAGGACAAAAAATTAATCGACAAACCATTGCGTTTGCTCCATTTTGGCCCTGAGAAATTTTTCTACAAAATTTTTTCGGAATCTGAAGACATCTCGTATTTTCCATGCGATTTAAATCCGAAGATTTACGATTATAAGGGCAAAACCACGGTCAGAAAGGCCGATATCACCAAAATTCCATTCGAGGACAATTCTTTTGATTTTATTCTGTGCAACCACGTTCTGGAGCATATTCCCAACGACGCTCTTGCCATGTCTGAATTGTATAGGGTAATGAAACCAAACGGCGCGGGCATATTTCAAGTTCCCATTGATCATAATCGGGACAAAACGTATGAGGATTTTTCTATTACATCCAAAAAAGGGAGGTTAAAGGCCTTTGGAAGACGAGACCATGTACGGTGGTACGGCAAAGATTATAAAGAACGATTGGCAAACGCCGGTTTTGATGTTGTGGAAGATGATTTTGTCAACTCATTTACCAAAGAGGAGCAGTTTAAATATGGCTTTGATAGTAGCGAGCAAATCTACTTATGCCACAAATAAGCATAAATCTATTGCTATGGAAATAATTGCATCCATCATAAGTCTCTTAATGGGCCTATCTACCAAAGTGATAATCAATCGCTTTTTACCATTAAATTGGAAAAAATTAAATAGAAAGTTTGAATACGATGACAAAAGTCCATTTCAAAGCACAAAGTTTGAATCTGATTTTATACTACCCAGCCTCAAAGAAAAATACTTTCAAATGGAAACTGGAATCAGAACCAACGAAAAATCCATAGATAAATATGTCGCATTCAAAAATAAACTTGGCGAGAACTATACTTGGCGAGAAATTAAACTGGCCCAACCCTATTTGAGTTTAGCACAAGATGAAATTGAAATTAAACTAACGAGGTTTGATATAATTCGAAGTAATATAGTTATAATACTGAGTTTCATATTTCTTATAACATCAATCGTGGGAGCTTCTTATTTTAGTCAATTCAAAATTTCCACTCTACAGGGACTCTTGATATATGGTATGATAGTTTTGGTGCCAATGGGAATTGGATATTTCCTTGTTCTGGTTGTAAACTCAGTTATTCTTTCCAAACAAATGGATAAGAAGCTCAACAATCATATCTAACTCCAAGTGCTAATACCAAAAGCAATCACTTTATATTCTTCAAATTAATCACCTCCTGCTCGGTCAAGTGCCGCCAATGCCCACGTGGTAGATCTTTTTTGGTCAGTCCGGCGAAAATAACGCGGTCCAATTTGGTAACGTTGTACCCCAAATGCTCAAAAATACGGCGTACAATACGGTTACGCCCGCTATGGATCTCTACGCCCACTTCGCGTTTTGGTGCTCCTTGAATGTAACTGACACTATCCACGGTAATGGCTCCGTCTTCCAGTTCCAGGCCTGCTTCAATTTTGTGGAGATCGGCCAAACTTAGATTATTGTCCAAATGCACATGGTAGATTTTACGCACGTTGTGTTTCGGGTGCGTCAATTTTTTGGTGAGGTCACCGTCGTTGGTGAACAGTAAAAGTCCAGTTGTATTTCTGTCCAAACGGCCCACCGGCAGCAAACGGTTGTTCGAGGCACTCGAAATCAGTTCCATAACGGTCCGGCGCCCTTTTTCATCATTTGTAGTGGTGATAAAGTTTTTGGGTTTGTTCAGCAGGATATATTCCTTCTTTTCCAAGCTGAGTCGTTTGCCATCAAAACGGACATCATCGGAGCGTTTCACCTTAAAACCCATCTCCGTCACCGTTTTTCCGTTTACCGTAACATTTCCAGCAGCAATAAAGGTATCTGCTTCCCTGCGGGAACAAATGCCTGCATTGGCAATGTAACGGTTCAATCGAATTTCATCGGGATTGGATGGTTTTCTTGGGGCGCTCTGCCTTGGTTTGGAGGAGAATTTTTTATCAAACGGTTTCTTTCTGTCCCCGCCCTTGAAGTTTTTGGAAGGTCTTCTGCCTTTGTTATTGTCTGATTTCGCCATCAGTCTAATTTTTTGCAAATGTACTCTTTTTAAGTTCCAAAAATCCTAAAGAACAAAGAATTACAAAATTCGGTTCAGTACCACATCCACATCGATCAAAAGGATACTGAAAACCCCAACAACGATGATAAATTTGATGATGTTGTGCAACCAAACGTAGTGCTTTTTTCCGTTGGCCTTCCAAAGCAGGGCAAGGAACAATATCAACAATGCAATACAGGCTTTAAAATAAAGGTGCATATAGCCCACATCAAAAGTTTTGATGAGCAAAAGTGCCGGCACCAGAGTAAGTCCAATCAAAAAGGTAATGATGAATTTTGACACCTTGGCACCGTAAATAATAGGGATGGTTTTGTAATTCTGTGCCATATCGCCAGCCATATTTTCCAAATCCTTAATCATTTCACGGGACAAAATCAACAAAAATAAAAACAGTGCGTGTACAAAAATTACGGTCTCAAAATTCTGATAGTACACAAACACCACAAAAAATGGGGAAATAGCCAAGGTGGAAGATACCAAATTCCCCACAAGTGGAATACGCTTGAGTTTATGAGAGTAAATCCAGATGCCAAAAATATAGGCCGAGAAAAACAGCACCGCTTTGAACGAGATATAGCTCGCCGCAAAAACGGCCAAAAAGTTGAGGATAAAATAGGTGGTCAACTTAAAGCGCTGGCTCACCAAACGGTCCAGCATACTTTTGGCGGGTTTGTTTATCAAATCCTTTTCCGCATCGTAAAAATTATTGATGATGTAACCACTGGCAATGGTAAGCGCTGAAGCAGTAACGATAAGAAATAGGTTTAAATCCAAAACCACATCCCTTAATGGAATATTCGGGGCCAAAATATAAATGGAGGCCAGATATTGGGCCAAGGTAATCACAAGGATATTATATCCTCTCACAACTGAAAACAGACTCAACAGCTTAAAAAGCAAGAGTTTGTTTTTTCTGCTAAGCATGATTTTGCTTTTAGAAGTTGTACACTACTTCCAAGGTGTGTCCTTCAAGTGCTTTTTTGGCTCTTTCCAAGTCTTGGGTGAACCCCAAAATATATCCGCCACCGCCAGAACCACAAAGTTTAAGGTAGTAATCGTTGGTCTCGATGCCTTTTTGCCAAAGTTGGTGAAACTTGGATGGAATCATAGGTTTGAAGTGATCAAAAACCACATGCGAAAGTTGTTTTAAGTTCCCGAACAACGATTTTACGTTCCCGTTCAAAAAATCCTCCACACAAGCGTCGGTGTGTTTGATGAACTGATCTTTAACCATATTTCGGAAACCTTCCTGCTTCATATTCTCCATAAACAATTGCACCATAGGCGCAGTTTCGCCGGTCATACCGCTATCCAATAAGAACACCGCACCTTTTCCTTCGGTATTTTGGGAAGGAATACTGGTGGATTCAATATTATCTTTGGAATTGATAAGTATAGGTAGACTCAAGTAACTGTTCAATGGGTCCAATCCAGAGGATTTCCCGTGGAAGAAAGATTCCATTTTCCCGAAAATCTTCTTTAATTGAAGTAATTTTTCACGGGTCAGGTTTTCCAAAACCGTGATTTTATCCGTAGCGTAGCGATCGTAAATAGCTGCAACCAAAGCACCACTACTTCCAATACCGTAGCCCTGAGGAATGGAGCTATCAAAATACATTCCATCGGCCACATCCTTTTCCAACGCTTCAATGTCAAAAGAAACCAAGCCTTCTTCCTTTATTTCGAGTACTTTTAAATACTCGGCATAAGCCTTTAGGCTTTTGTTGGATTCTTGCGCCATTTCGGAATCGTTTTTGTCCCATTTAAGCGCCCCTTTGAAAAAATTATAGGGTATGGACAAGCCTTTGGAGTCTTTGATAATGCCGTACTCCCCAAACAATAAAATCTTGGAATAAAATAAAGGACCTTTCATATGTGTCTACTAAGATACAAACAAATTTTGTTCAATATTTGATAAATTTCGATGAACAAATCGATTTTATCCTTAAAAACCTGTTTACACGGTCTAAAATCTTGGCAAATAACGTAAAAAAACAGCTTAGCTGTTCATTTTTAGTCGTTTATTTTGATGGCTCCCGACCCTACTTGATCGTGAATGTATTGACCATTCTCACAATGTTCCGCCAATTCATCTTTAATAAAAATCTCTACTTTCTCCTTGTCGGAAGATGGATACAACAAATGCACATTGGCCCCAGCATCCAGCGTAAAGCAAACAGGTGTTTTGGTTGCTTCACGGTATTCCCAAATTTTATTGATAATTTCCAACGTATCGGGTTTCATCAGCATAAAATAGGGCATACTCGTCATCATCATGGCGTGCAAGGTCAATGCTTCACTTTCCACCAATTTAATGAATTCATCCAAATCACCATTGGCCAAAATAGGCTTTAGCTTGTCTAAATTGGAAAATGCCTGTTCAAATCGGTTTTCGGCATAGGGGTGACCGTGCATCAATTGATGCCCCACCGTGCTGCTCACTTGTTTCTGTCCTTTGTGTACCAGCAAAATGGTATCGCAATAACTCTTAAAAACTGGGTTAACCTTAAACGGATATTCCATGCCGTACAAATCGGAACTATTGGGAATGTTCTTGTGCGCACCCCATTGCACCAAGTCACCCTTAATGCTTCGGCAGGCACTCCCCGAGCCCAAACGGGCCAAATAGGACGCCTTTGCGTGGAACAGAGCCTCATCCATAGACGGATTCAGTTCTTTTTCAATATCCATCAAACACAGGGAAAGGGCTGCCATCCCACTTGCTGATGACGCAATCCCACTACTATGCGGAAAAGAATTGGAGGTTTCAATCGTAAAATGATACGCTTTCAAAAAAGGCAGGTACATTTCAACACGCTCCAAAAAAGTCTGAATCTTTGGTTTAAAATCTGCTTTTTGCTTTCCCTCAAAAATCAAATCGAACGAAAACCCATCGTTTTTTTCCTTCTTCTCAAAAGTCACGGATGTTATAGTGGCACAGGCATCCAAAGTAAAACTGATGGAGGGGTTGGCGGGAATCTGAACTGGGCGCTTTCCCCAATATTTAACCAAAGCGATATTGCTAGGTGCTTTCCAAGTTACTTTGCCGTTTTCGGGCATTTTTTGATAGGCACCGGGCAAAAAATCTTTTTCCGTCATTTGGAGTGGATGTTTAAACAAATATAAGCAGCAGCAAACTTACTGGAAATCGGATTCAAATAAATTCTTATTTTAGTCGAAGTTGCACCGACCATGAAAAAAAGAATTGTTTACATAACCATAAGCGTTTTGATTTGCCTGGCTATCGGATTCCTTTCCAGCATAGCGACCCAAAGCTCGGTAAACGATTGGTATCTTACCCTCAACAAACCATCCTTTACGCCTCCAAACTGGCTTTTTGCTCCTGTTTGGACGGCATTATACATAATGATGGGGGTTGCCGCAGGGATAGTTTGGTCCAAAGGCTACCACCATGTTTGGGTAAAAACAGCACTTTATCACTTTGTTTTTCAATTGTTGCTCAATGCCTTGTGGAGCATTGTTTTTTTCGGATTGAAAAATCCTCTTGGTGGAATGGTAGTCATTTTGGCTTTGCTGACGATGATCATACTTACCATAAAATGGTTCAAGGTCATTAGCAAACCTGCAGCACTTTTAATGATTCCCTATGTGCTGTGGGTGGCATTTGCCTCAGCACTGAACTATAAAATCTGGGAACTCAACCCTTAACCCGAGGCCATTTCCAAAAGTTTCAACATCGTTTTCTGATTTCGGGTGGTCGCTTCCACTTTTAGCTTCTTTTCAACAACATTATTGTTGAGTTTTGCCTTGCCATAGCCATTTTTACAACGTAAATACACGCATTTGTCCGTGATATGGTGTCCTTCATTTTCAAAATGAAGTTGATTGAACTCCTTGACCAAATCCTCCTTTGGAGCATTTTTGAGCAAAACATAGTACAATTTGTTTGCTTCCCCTTCTCCTGAAAAAGGATTGGTTTCCAAAATTTGTTTGATATCCTCTTCCTGGATCACCAAAGTCGGCACATCAAATCCAAAATGCTTACGAATGCTAGTTGCAATTGTTTCCTGAAGTTTGTTTTGATCGGTCCGTTCACTATTAAAAACAATATTTCCGCTTTGGATGTATGTTTTTACGTTTTTTAGGCCAATTTCTTCCAAAACATCTCGTAACTCCGCCATTTTTATTTTCTTTTGACCGCTTACGTTAATACCCCTAAGCAACCCTATATATGTATTCCCCATAATGACTAATTCAGCACTCGGATTTATTTTAGTAAATTCAAACGCACTTAAAATAACAAAATGAATCAATATATCCTTGCTTTGGACCAAGGTACAACCAGTTCCCGTGCCGTGGTTTTTGATAAAAAGGGAACCATTATCTCCGTAGCGCAGAAAGAATTCACACAAATATTCCCAAAACCTGGTTGGGTGGAACACGATCCCGATGAGATTTGGTCCACACAAGCGGGGATGGCCGCGGAGGCTGTGAGCAAAAAAGGACTCAAGGCGTCACAATTGGCCGCTATTGGCATTACCAATCAGCGAGAAACGGTAGTGGTCTGGGACAGACATACGGGGGAACCTGTTTACAACGCCATTGTTTGGCAAGATAAACGTACTTCGGACTATTGCGATGAACTAAAGAAAGAAGGCAGATCCAATCTAATCCGAGAAAAAACAGGATTGGTCATTGACTCCTATTTTTCGGGCACCAAGGTAAAATGGATTTTGGATAATGTAGAGGGCGCCCGTGAAAAAGCCGAAGCGGGTGATCTAGTAATGGGCACTATCGATTGTTGGTTGATTTGGAAAATGACCGATGGAAGACTTCACATTACAGATGTGACCAATGCGTGTCGGTCCATGCTGTTCAACATCAACACTATGAATTGGGATGATGAGCTTTTGGAACTGTTGACCATTCCCAAAAGTATGCTTCCCGAAGTAAAACAATCCAGTGAAGTTTACGGACACACAACGCCCAATTTATTTGCAACCCCAATTCCGATTGCGGGGATTGCGGGTGACCAGCAGGCTGCATTGTTCGGACAAATGTGCACCAAACAGGGCATGGTAAAAAACACCTACGGCACAGGTTGCTTTATGTTGATGAACATTGGTGAAAAACCGATTGTTTCCAAAAACAACCTGCTTACCACAGTTGCTTGGAAAATCAACGGTAAAACAAGCTACGCGCTCGAAGGAAGTATTTTTATAGCAGGTGCGGTGGTACAATGGCTAAGGGATAGCTTGAATATTATAAAAACCTCTTCCGAAGTGGAAAGACTGGCCAGTTCCGTGGACAGTTCCGAAGGAGTAGTTTTTGTTCCTGCCTTTGCAGGCTTGGGGGCTCCACATTGGAACCAGAAAGCACAAGGCACTATTTTTGGACTTACCCGGGGAAGCACCGATGCCCACATAGCACGCGCCGCTCTCGAGTCCATTGCCTACCAAACCATGGACATTCTAAAAGCCATGGAGGCCGATTCGGGAATTTCCATAAAAGAATTGCGTGTTGATGGCGGGGCTACGGTAAACGATATGTTAATGCAGTTTCAAGCCGATGTATTAAATACTGTTACGGTTCGACCTAAGGTTGTGGAAACCACAGTGATGGGTGCTGCGTATTTGGCAGGTCTGGCCGTTGGTTACTGGGAAAGTCCGGAAGAAATCCAAGATATATGGCAGACCGATGTGCATTTTAAGCCCACAGAAGCGCGTGAAGCAATCGATGAAGGCATCAAAAGTTGGTACAAGGCCATCAAAGCACTGGAATTCTGGACAGAAAACGCTTAATTTTCAAATAACATATACACTAATATTCCCTTATATGACTCCTTTTGTATCTGAAATTGTAGGTACTTTTTTGCTGATGGTACTCGGATGTGGCGTAAATGCCAATGTCTCCCTACAAAAAACCTACGGAAATGGTTCGGGCTGGATCGTAATCTCCACGGGGTGGGCCTTTGCTGTTTACACCGGCGTTGTTGTTGCCGGCCCTTACAGTGGTGCGCACATTAATCCTGCAGTAAGCATTGGGCTTGCTGTAGCTGGTGAATTCCCATGGAGCGAGGTTCCAAGCTATATTTTGGCCCAGTTCATCGGCGCCATGTTCGCTGCATTTTGCGTATGGCTCGTAAACAAAGAGCATTTTAATGCCACTGAGGATGGCGGGACCAAGCGAGGTGTTTTCTGCACTGCGCCTGCGATACCCAATACATTTACGAACCTTTTTTCGGAAGTATTGGGCACTTTTGTGTTGGTGTTTTCCGTGCTTTATTTTACAGATGCCGTACTTTCTACCGATAATGCAATTATAGGTTTAGGTTCTTTGGGTGCTTTACCTGTTGCCCTTATTGTTTGGGGTATTGGTCTGTCCTTGGGGGGGACTACGGGCTATGCCATAAACCCAGCAAGGGATTTGGGACCTCGTATTGTCCATGCGCTACTGCCCATAAAAAATAAAGGCGGTAATGGTTGGGGGTATGCTTGGATTCCTGTTATTGGTCCTATTTTGGGCGCGGCAATAGCCGCTTGGGTTGCGCTAGCTTTGCAATAATCCCTTTAGGACGCAATGGCTTGAGCGGCAATGTACGCTCCTGTCCATGCATTTTGAAAATTAAACCCGCCGGTAATTGCATCCACATTGATGATTTCGCCTGCAAAGTACAGGTTAGGGTGCAATTTACTTTCGAAAGTCTTGAAGTCGATCTCCTTTAAATCCACGCCACCGGCGGTAACAAATTCTTCTTTAAAGGTACTCTTGCCTTCCACCTTAAAAGATGCGGCTGTCAATTGTTCCGCCAATGCTTGAAGCTGCTCTTTTTTAATGTCGCCCCAACGTTCCTTGGGCGCTATATTCGCTGCTTCCACCAAACGTTTCCACAAGCGCTTGGGAAGTTCGGTTACATTGGTACGCATCACGGTTTTTTTAGCTTCCACGCCTTTCAATTCCTTTAGGTAAGCTTCCATG
>TARA_R110002012_G_scaffold274488_2_pt1 | contig 19585 bp, 35 predicted proteins | sample TARA_R110002012 | Tara Oceans TARA_R110002012 (sample SAMEA4396515) | marine metagenome | biome: Westerlies Biome; feature: [DCM] deep chlorophyll maximum layer (ENVO:01000326); material: water (ENVO:00002006), including particulate matter (ENVO:01000060) such as... | depth 40 m | reverse complement strand
ACTCAATTCTTTTGATTAAAGTACGAGCCGCATTTATTCGATCTGCTTTCTTAGAATTAGGTGTGATAGCCACCTTATTTGCTCCGAATCCTTTAATAAAAATCTCAAGAGCTGAGTTCTTAGCAGCAAATGTTTTTGCCCTGGCATCGTGCGGCAGCCATATTTTCCCTAACTCACGCTTACCTATTTTTTCTTTTAACCTATCCACCCATGCTTCTGCGTCTATACCCCAACCACTGTCATAATCAACGATTGAAAAGCCACCAAATTTTGGTTGCCAGAACCACCAGGTAGAACTATCTCTACGACCTATATCAGCACTAATCTCTAGTGGTGCGCCTTCAGGATCATATTGAACATCATTAGAAATACGACCTTCACGTTCTGAAGTAGAGAGTGAACCAGCTAGAATTGCTCCTAGATTAGCGGCATCAAATGAGCATAAATATTCCTGCTCAAATTTAGCTTTGCCGTAATCTTCACCAAAATCACTAATGTAATTTAATTGTTCTTCTTTTAGTCTTTGCTTGGTAAAAACCCCGGTATCTTCTGCACTTAGTATCTGTGCAAAAGCATTAGAATCAGTTTGTGCTGCTTTGTAAGTTTTAAACGCATGATTACGACCACGAGCAGAAGTAATAAACACCTGCCAACCTTGATTCTCCATAATGATTGGTCGTAAATAAGCTCTAGCAGCCGGATTTGCTAATGCCCACTCAGAATATGTAATTCCTGCTGGAGAAGCCCCTACCAGGGAATCATAATTATCTGATCCCACCACCTGCCAACTACTACCGTTAATGAACTCAATGATCATCGAGTTATTACGAGTAGCCTTTCTTAATTCTTTAGGAAATGCTTCATCAATTCTTCGTTTGCCGGTGTGAGGATTAACCGCATCCCAAATAGCTTTTCGTGCTTGTGAATACTCCGGCAGCATATGCCAATACCCAGCCGGGCGTTCAAAGGCAGCAACAGCAGCACGATTTAAACACAGCTCATCTTTCCCAGCCCGTCTATGCCAGATTAGCTCTGCGTGTTTGCCACCATTCTGTAAGTACTTCCAAGCAGGTAATTGATAGTCTCTAGGCTGCCAATTATTTGGAAGTCTTATTTTCACGCTTTGACTCGTTTAACTTTTTATTAATCTGGTCTAGCTCGGCATCTTCAGCACGAGTAGAAAGCCAACCTGATTTTTTGTATAAGAGATAAGTTCTTCTAGTCTGGAGATAGTGAATATCTTCAATCAATCTTCCCACCTCACCAACTCAACCACGACATCTACATCTGCCTTCATGTCAATTTCATTTACGACCTTGCCATCTATGCGATCACCTAACTCTTTAATCGCTGCTACATCGCCCTCACCTGCTTTATCAATCAAAGCGTCTGCAATACGTCGTAATGCCTTCCCGTCTTTCGCAAGCACCGCCCGGTTTAAAGTTTCCTTCCACAGTTTGTTCTTATGCTTATGTGTTGTGCCTGGCTTAGAACCTGCGTCTGGATCGCCTTTTTTAAACCCCTTTTCTCCTTTATTCATATTAACTTATGAGAGACTCATAACCTCTTGTTTTGCAAATAGTATTAATTTTTTCATTTCTTCTCCTGTGGCGCAGTTGCGTCAGGTTAATAAAGTTAATAAATTATTTAGCGGTTATCTCTTGCTGTGGAACAAATAAATTGTGTTCATGCCCAAAATCTACACCGTAAATCGTATCGCCACCGTTTGCGAAAATCTTTGTTACTTTGCCCGATCCATACACTGTATGAATTACTTCATCCTTCTCTTGAAATTGCAATACTCTTCCTTTTATTGTGGTGGAGAAGAGGGGAATCGAACCCCTTCCTAGCGCGTCCATTTCAAGGCTCTAAAGCTAGGTGAAACCTTACAGCTTCCCCTTTATTTGTCTTCTGCTGCTATAAAATCTAATAATAAAAGAAGTCCTTTAATTAAAATTGCCGCGACCCCAACTGATAATAATAAAATAGTAAGCTGTAACAATTCGTTTGGCATTAAATACTCATTCCTCTTAATTTAAACTGTAAATTTTTGGCCTCTAAAAAAACACAACCCTTGATCCTCATTAATCACTTCAACTGTTTCTGGCGGCATTAACTCATTATCAATGTAGGTTAGTACGGCAAATCCCGCTCTATGATTTTTTGGATTGTCCTCGGCATAGCCGAACTGATCGCCGTCTGGCGATGCCAGGGTCCCAGTATCCACGGCATATAGCGTGCCTCCATAATTTGTAAATGGACGAATTTGTAAAGAATGTAAATGCCCTGTAACAAAGTTTTTTCCTGACTTGATCACATTATTCCATGTCGCATGTACGCCGCCATGCCAGCGATGCTTGATCATCGTGTTATCGTTGACCATGACAGACATGGTAAAGTTCCAACGGGGAAAATGACTCTCAAAGTCGAATCCCTCTACCCGTTCAAATTCACTCGCAACTTGTGATAATCTGCTATTAAAGCGTAAATCATGGTTGCCCCAGGTATGGAGTAACTTAGAGTTCTTAGAAGCATTAGCAATTTCATCTAACTTGTCTATTACTGCTTCTAATTCTTCTTTAACAGTAGGCCGATCTTCCCAAGCAATCCTTCCAAATCGGCTAATTGTAGAACCGTCAAATGAATCGCCATTCATCACAATTACATCAGGCTTTAATTGCTTTGCCATAAAGACAAAAGCTCTGTGTGCTGTTGAATCGACACCAGGCCAATAATGAGCGTCAGATGCAATTAAGATACTGCCGTGCAGTAAATCTACTGTACTGCGTTTTTTAGTCGGCGGAATAGTAACCCGGACGCTTTCAATCCTACTGTCTAGGTTTAAGAATGTTCCTGTTCGTTTATGGATTTTATTACGTCTATCTACTACATTCCGAACTGAGATACCTGTCTCTTTAGCTACCAGTGCCGTGGACTTTAGTCGTAGACATGCCTCGATAAAAGTTTTCTCATCACACCTACTGTTATGCGTAACCTTCCCTGGCATAAACTAATCCTCATACATCTCCACCGTATATTGGTGTAAATAGTGGGCTAGAGCGTCTACTAACTGCTCTGGGTGATCTTCTTCCACTCTACCTGTTGAGAAAAATAATGCGTGCAAAAGTTCGTGACAGAACGTCTGTTCCATAATGCGCGAATTAGCATTTTTCTCGATTAATATAGTCGCGTTTCTATAATCTGCTTGACCCATGCGGTCAGGCAAATCTTCAACTATTTTTACTTTCCAAGTTATTGCGCCTAACGTGAAAGTCTTAGGTATCTTCATCAGGCACAACCATATAAGTCAGAATCATTATTTTTTTTCTTTTGTTCAGGCTCTTCTTTTTTTTCTTCCAGTTGTTCAATAACTTCTTTTAAAGTCTTAGGGCAATTACAAGTACACCGAATAGCGTCACATCCTTCCTTATGTACGATTAATCCCATAGTTCCTTTTCTATATATTTTTTCGTGCAGGAGCTTTAATAACTTTAAATTCTTGAATAATTACATCGTCCAACTGACAGCCGATCAAATGTCCTAACCATAAACCCTTCTGTTTTGATTTTTTTCCTATTAACGATTCGCAATTTTCTTTGTTATAGCCTCGATCAATCAAGGTAATCGGGTTATTTGGGTCTTGGTTGTGCGTCGCGAAAGCAAAAGAAATGATATATAAATATAGTAATATTATTATTAGAATAGGTATTCTCACGTTTTAAACGCCCAATAAAAAATCCCCTGCCAACTTTGACAAGGGATTAAATTTAGTTACAGCTATTATTTACGTTTCTTTAGGGCGCAAAAAGCCCAGCGATTCAATTATTGTTTAAAAAAATAACCAAGTCAATAAGATAATTAAATTAGATTTCAAAGTATTCCTCTCTTATCAGCAGCGTTCTCAATTATTAACATAGCAGTTCTTAATGTTTTTACATATTCAAAACCATTATCATTATAAAAATACCGAGAGCCTAAATATTTATGCTGAATCGCCGCACGTTCTGTCTCTGGTAAGTCATTGATTATAGTATCCATAATAGTGGCGTTACTAATATCTAATTCATCTCCAAAATCCTCACTTGAGTTTTTACCTGAACCCACAAAACCTATACTTTTCTTGGGATATCCTCTTGCTATACTTCCACCAGTTCTCATCCAATCAGCCCATAAATAGAGCAATCTATCCAAACGACTTAATGTCGCGGCAATTTTTATTTCATTTAAAAGACTATTCAATATATTTTTCTTAGTAAGTGGGGTTGTAAACTTACACGTTGCTTCTTATCTAAATACGTCAGATCAACTCTATCAAATGGGTCTGCCGCTTGTATGCCAGAATTTTTATAAACAACAGACTCGATGAGTTTAGTTACTTCAGCTTTGCGACCGGAAGGAACCAGTATTATTTCACCCACTATTAAATCATCTATATCAGTAACAAAATTATCCTCTTTAAATTTTCGCAACCCCAGGAAAGGTGATTTTATTCGATCTTTTTTAAGATTCGGGTTAGATAAGTCTTGACTACAAATTGTACACAAAGCCATCTTGTCTCCTTTTTTTTATATTCCATCCTCGCTTCTAAACTTGTTGACTAGCTCCAATAAATGATACTCAGTGGGTAATTTGTACAATCGTAAAAAGTTTCTTGGAGAACTGTGAAATCCGCCCTTCCCGGTATGGTGTTCTGGGCATAATCCACAAATAAAATACTCGCTACGCAACCCAGACCCTTGTGCGATATGGTGCAGACATGGCTCCGTATGCTCATTTAAAAATTCACGACAAATCACACATCCCAAACCAGCTACTATGCTTCGGTATTTCTGTAATTTCTTAGAAGCCATTTTTATCACTCCATTCCACATCATTATCTGCGCCCCAGGCATATAGGTAGGATACGAACTCACTAGCCTGAGAAATAGATAGCGAACGAGACTGGATTCCTAGTTGCACCACCCCACTATGGTCTAGGCTAGGAAAAACTCTTCCCCATCCTTTTAATGGCTCCCCTTCTGCGGCTTTAATCCGTCCGTAGGCATCTAAGAGAAGGCGTTTCCAATCCAATGGCGTGAGTTTCTGGTGGTTGAATTCACAGGTACGTGCTATCTGAGCCACCAGTGAGTGAATGAGAGCGTTTTGTTGAAGATTTCGTGTTGGCTCTCGTATTTCTACCAAATAATTTTCTGGAGCTTCCTTAATAGCCTCACAAGCACCATTCCTGGCAATATTATGAGAAAGTATGAAGGTTGTTTTATTCAAGTAATCTCCGTTATATCGATACCGTGTATTGCTTTCATCAATTTGCGTTTCAGTTTAAATACGTCCGTTCGTACGCCTTTCACGTCCTCGACTATAAACTTACCTCTCTCATGAAACGAAAAATCAGCAATATAGGTACAAATGGTCGAATCACCAATCGTTAATTTATATCTAGGCTGTAACTTCAAGTCTGTAATAACCCCACCCAATTCCAATAATTTCAATTCCGAATAGCGTTTCCCCTCGGCTTTACTCGCAAAGCGGTGTCCATCAATAACGCAGGGTTGATTACGATATTTATTAATTCTTTGGGGGCTCCATGCTGTTGATAATTTATTCATTAACTTTTAACCTTAATTGCAACATAAGAATATTTTCCCAACGGTATTCCTTTCTTCTGTCTAGCTCGCATTTCTTTATTTGTTTCCTGAACATAACCAGTAATAATTTCTTCTGATAACACTTTGTGTTTTTTTCCTTTTATGGTTATAAACCGCACATTCCCTCGCACTCCTCATCGAACCCATCTAACCTTGTTTGTCCTGCATCTTCTGCGTTACGAAAGTCCACCTCTATTAATGGCTTCATTGATCGGTGCAGATATAATTTATTACCTTTAGTACCTTTAATGCCATCTCTAACTAAATGATCTATTTCCACAGCTTCGGAAAACGACTTAGGATCGTTCATTTTCATATCTCTCCACAAAATATCGTCATGGTAAGGACAGAATGTACAAGCTGATTTAGAAGGCTTTGGAAATTTATTATTTTTCATCCAATCAAGACAATCTTGCCTACTCATATTGTTTTCGATCAAAGGAAATATATGCTTAATATAAGAAAATTTACTTAATTTCATTCTTGCAGCTTCATCCGTCGAAATTCCTATCCACTGATGAACACAAACTTTTTTAAAACCGCGCTCCCCTTTTTTTAACCCTAAAAGTTCTCTGATTTTTTTTACAACAGGTTCTATTTTGTACAGGCTTGTACAACTTCTAAGTAACATCCCTTTTGTTCCCTTTACAGACTGCGTATGCAAAGGGATTCCGACATTAGAAAATTTTTTCCATACATGATTTTTTTTATTTTTATGTTTAGCTTGGTATTTAAGGGCATTTGTTAACCCTTCCGATCTCATCACCCGATGAACTGGAAATGGCAGTTGTTTTTCAAGCCAATCTAAATAATCATAAACACCTTGAGGCTCTGCTCCCGTATCAGCAAATATGGCACAATCAGGCATCGGTGTAATTTCACCCTTCGCTGCCATAAGAGCCAATGTGGAACTCTGAACTCCTGCACCTAATGAAAGAACAGTAAGCATTTAACAATGCTCAACAAATAATTTTTCTTTTGCTAAATTCAATTTTTTTAAGCCGTCTTTTCTCTCTTTGTTTGTCATTTTATGCACTAATCCTTTAGGAAAATCCCGGTGAATCATCGGAACTGTGGTAGTACAAGCCTGTAAGAATTCAGTTAATGAAGGAGGCCAATCATATAACCTGCGGCACTCAGAGATTCCTTTCTTAATCTGGTGCGGCATAATATTTTCTTCCTCAAAAGCCTCTGCCCAGGTATCTCGCCAATTGTTTACACTGATTTCATTTGGGTGAGCTGAACGCCATCGAATCGGATACATAGCATCTAATTTAGAGTACAAATGATCCATCAAAGACACGCCTAGCGTTGGGTGTTTTTGTAACCAAATCGTTTCAGTTTTCGATAAGTTTTTCATGTAAGTTCTCCGTTCTTCCTTGATTAACAAAAGCTAATCCGTCAAATTTGTCAGGCTTACAATGCAACCATTCAGCTTTAAAACCGCGCCATGAATTCTCAATGCAAATTTTGAAAACTTCTTCCAAAGTCATTTTTGACTTGTCTGCTTCTTTTTGAAATGATTGAATGACAGTTGCAGTGACTGGAGCCTTTAAACTGTTACGAAGTTGCAACCAATCCTTAGCAATTTGAGAATTGATATTTAAAGATACTAGCCTCGCTAGAGGCGTTACGCTTTTTTCTTTATGTATTTCTTTTTTTATTAATATTGGTACTGGTTCTTGGGTAGGGTTATTTTTGGAAACCACTTGGGTTATGTTTGGAAACCCACTGGGTTTTTGGCTTTTATCTTTAGAATGATCTTTTTTAGGTCTCCCACCTAACTTTCCAACTCTTTGATTATGCTTGCATTTAGAGTTATATATAGCTAGTTCTTCATCACACCTTTTGTTGCGATATACACCTTTTTTTAACGTAAAAAATTCATCTAAAATTATTTTTAACGCATCTTTCTCTTCTTCAGTGTTAGCAAGTAGTAATCTAGATAATTTATTTATGTCAGAAATGAGAGGTCTTTCTGTAGAGTAATAGAGTTCAATAGCGTCACTAAATAACGATCGCTCAATGCGCGAAAGATGCCGAGTCTTATTATTAAAGTCACCGATGTGCTTAGAATAATAATTCATACTACTATCTCCCTTTTTCTTAATTTTTATTAAGTGAGTCTAGTTTTTTATTGCGAAGTTCCGACTATGCTGGCGCACACCTCGCTGCGGCATTTTATTTAAAGGGGTTCCTCTTTTAATTGATACTCAACCACTTTACATTTTTTATGAAACTGGTTAATCACCGTCTTGCGTTCCCGGTGGAATGAATAACCATCATTTGTTAACTCATGGATACGGCTTGCCAATCTCATGATTCCCAACTTTCTCCAGGCATCCGCACTGGTTAATGTTTTGTCTTGTTTTTTAAAATATTCTAAAATTCTCTGACATTGTGTATTCATTTTTTACCTCGCTTAATTCGCTCTAAACTTTCTAAAGCCCCGGTTAATGCTCGACCCGCCTCTTCAACAACTATGGTTAATCTATCCATTTCTTCACGCCTAGTGATTGGATGGACTTCATATCCCAATTCGCCAGCTATCCACTTCATAGTGCTATGCCGCCCCTGCTCTTTTGCTTGATACAAAATCATCATTATTTGAGAAACATCGAGCTTTTCTGGCCGTCGGATATTTAAGCAGTCGTTTAACAGCCGACTAGCATTTTCAACGCCCTTGTCAGGCCACAACTGACTTGCAATCACCTTACTGCCACCCATTTCCTGCACAAGTGCCTTTATCGCATCTTCTGGGTGATCGAAAGTAGGTTCTAATTGCATATTTTTAAGTAAATCTCGTAAGTAGTCGTAAAATAAATCCGTTTAAAAACACGCTTTTAATTAACTATCTAAAAAATTGTTTGAATATTTCATTAAATTCCTGTAAAAATGCCAAGTTTTAATTGTTTTCTTGTCGTAACGTATCGGATGGCTTTTATTATTTAAAAAAATATACTGTGCGTGTTTAGTATTTTTAAACATGGTTTTTAACAAATCTTTGTAAAAGGCCATATATTTTAAAATACTCAAATATACCTGCTTGCTTAATAAGTGAGTTCTATCTGAGGAGATACGCATGGCTAAAAATCATTTAACGTATACCCGGCTACTAGAAGCCACCACAATTGGTCGTAAAACACCCGCCAATCTTGCACGTTTGCTGAATGAATCTGAACAAACGATAAATAATTGGCGTATTAGAGGAATTCCAAAAAATATTGATAAATTATTTACCATTGAAGATAAAACAGGTGCTTCACCTCGATACATAATTTTAGGAGAAAGCCAGTCAAAACTAACGGTGCAACGTAATAAATTCGTCGCTGATTTTGAAAAGCTTATAAGAAATATGGAGGATGAAGATATTAATAGAATTATTGAACTTTGCAGGGCAATTGCTGAAAGAAACTCAATGAGTAAATAATTATTCATGTAACCGCCTTCTCTAAATCTATGATTCCATTTTCGGAACATTCCGTTGGGAATTTTTGAACAAGAAATTTAATCCAGGGGCGAGGAATGTGATTTCCTGTTACCCATTGAGAAATTCTGCCTTTTGTTAAACCAGTGGAGTTTATTAATATTTTGCGTCCACCTATGTCTGAAATGAAATTATTTACGTCCATACCTTAGAGTATAGTTTACTACACTTAAAGAAGTCAAGTATTCTATACTAATAGGAATTAAAGTTTTTTATTATGAAAAATACAGCGTCAAAAAGAATATTGGAAATGAAACAAGAGTTAAAGCAAGAGTTACAGATAACTTCAGATGTTGCGTTTGGCAAACTTGCTGGGGCAGATAAAAGTGTCGTAGGGCAATGGATTAGCGGGAAGATTAAATCTATCGCTCCAAGATATGCTTATAACTTAGAAGATAAAACAGGATACTCGGCAAGATGGATCATGCTTGGAAATGAACCTAAAAGAGTACACATAGAGGCATTACAGGCTTATAGTATGGTTAATGCCACTAAGGAAAAGGTAAAAAGAAGACAGGCTGTAAAAATCGTTGCTGCGATTATTGAACAGAACGAACCCAACAGAGACAACGGAGATAACGGAGCGACAAGAGAGAGGCAATGCAAATAATGTGATTCCTTTTCCGCGTAAGTAATAATTAAATCAAAATTACAGTAGGCTATTCTCCTCTTTGTTCCATATTACATAAATATAGTCACTATTAGAGCTGTAATTGAGACTATACCTTCTCAACTAACCCGCTTTCGCGGGTTTTTTATTGCCTGGTCGATATATTAACACAAAAAGTATAGAATACTTGACAATATTTAGTTTAGTATTCTATACTTTAATTATGGACACCAAAAAAACCAAAACACTACCATTTTTCAATTGGCAAAAATATGCCAAAGAACACCCGGAAGCTGATGTACCGGAGCTAGAAAAGTTCCTAGATGAGGCGCTAGATGAGATGGATAAAGTTGTACTTAATAGCGAGGTAAATAATGATGAACAAAGTTGAAGAACAAATCAAGCAAGCAGAAGCTAGATATGGCGCTCCGATGCCAGAGATGTACAGAAAGGAATTATACAAAATGGAAGCCTTAAATGAGTCTTTCAATAAAATTTTCGGCGAACCTCACTGTGCCGGGTTAGCCCATCAGCAAGAATTAGAGCAACAACAGCAAGAAGAGGAAGCTCAAGAAGAACAAGAAGAAAATGGATCAAGTTAAAAAATACCTCAAAAGCAGAAAAAATCCTACTCCTGCTGATAAGGCTTTGGCTAAAGCCTACGATAACTACACAAAGCCAAAAACAGCCAAGCAGTTATTGGATGAAACTTTCACTCCTGAATACTATAAATTTGTTAGGGATTTTTGGAATGATTGTCACAACGAGTTTGTAAAGGCACAAGCCGCCAAAAAAGAAGATGAGTACAACTTAGGTCTTCCACCGGAAGAAGCTCAAAAATTAAGAGATATTGCAGAAATAAGAATCAAAGAACAAGAAAAGATCAGCAAAGAAAATAGAATTAAGGAAGAAGAGGCCTACAGAAAAGATATGGCTCAATACGACTAATTTATAGGAGATAGATATGAACAAAAGCGAAAGTATAGATAAGTTAGCCATTGCGCTTTCTAAAGCACAAGCTACTATTTTGGGATCAAAAAAGGAACAGAATAACCCTTTCTTTCATTCCAAATATTCAGATTTAAACACTTGCTGGATTAGTGTCCGGGAACATTTAACTACTAATGGATTATCCATTACCCAACTACCTGGCAAGGTAGAGGTGACGGAAGCAGGTCGAACAATATCGCTAGAAACGGTGCTAATGCACTCCAGTGGTCAATATATCTCTACAGAGGCTTCTCTACCCGTTACCAAGCCTGATGCCCACGGTTGTGCCTCGGCTATCACCTATTTAAGACGTATATCTCTTTCATCCATTCTTAGCCTTACAGCATACGAACAAGACGATGATGGGAACGCATCAGTAGATCCAAAGACTGTCAAGAAGAAAGGAAAAGGCTCTCACTCACCGACGGACGGTGCTATGGATGAGTTAAGCAAAGAAGAGTATCTACAAGCCGAGGAAATAGCTTTAGATATTATCTCTTGCTTTGAAGGAAATAAGCCGATAGAAGCATACGAATTGCTACATGAAAGTGACTTATCAAATGAGATTCAATTAGGAGTGTGGGAGCTGTTAAAACCTCACTCAGCAATGCGTCGCGAATTAAAGAAGATGAAAGCTGATAACAACACTACACAACACTAGGGAGAAATCTAAATGGCTTACGAATTGCGAGAAGGTTGTGGAACCTCTTTTAATAATAAATTTAAAGAAAAGGATACCCAACCCGATTTTACAGGAGATGGGATGTATAAGGGTGAAGTTGTTCGGCTTGTTCAGTGGAAGAAAAAGACTGCCAAAGGCGAAACATTTTTAAGCTGGGCTATCTCTCCTAAAGAAGAAAAGAAAAAGCCAACTGATTACGTGGTTACACCAACTGACGAAGATATACCTTTTTAAATTAGCAATTAAAAAATCATATTAGCCGGGCTAAAGTGATAAGGAGTTTTAATTATGAATAATTACAATCCAAAAGATTTCAAATTCCCCAGGACGTACCGAGAAGCTACCGGAGTTGAATTTGGAAAAGGCGCAAGCCACGAAAAATACCCGTGGAAAGGTGTTTTCGGCGTATGTATTTTAATATTCTTTTCTTTATTTATTTGCGAAAAATTATGATTAACGAAGGAGACATCATCACACAGAATGGCATCGCTTATGTGGTTGTGAAAGATGAGTATGGCGGCCTGTATGGTGTGTCTAATAACGCAGAATATGAGATTGAATTGACAGAAGATAGTTGTGATGAGTGTATTTGTGATGAATGAAATAAGTTTAAAAGGCATTTTAGTGGTTTTAGTGATCTCACTTGCATTTGGCCTAGTGAGTTCTTGCAGTAATAATATTAAGCACAATAAAGAATGTAGTCCGAAGGTAAGTTATTAATAAATATAAAGGAAGAGGAGATGGCGGAAAATCAACAAAACCTCGATATAAAGCAAGCTGCGGGCAGATTAGGCGTACATAGAAATACGCTAGATCGCATGATAAATTCAGGTGAAATTGCTATCTGCCGGATTCGTGGTAGAGTATTTATACCTCAGTCTGTAGTTAATGATTTTATTTGCAAAAAAACTATCACTATATCTAAAGGTAAAATATGTCCGTCAGAAAATGGAATAACACCTGGCAAATACGATTACAGGCTGGCGGCAAAAGATACGAAAAAAGTCTTACACCATTTGCTACACGCAAAGACGCGCTAGATTATGAAGCTAAAATTAGACGCGACATAATCTCAGGGAAAATAGGGAAAAGTAAAACACACACCATTGAAGATGCCCTTTCCAGGTGGTTACAAGGAGAAGCATCTACCTTAAAAAGTTATAAAAATCTTCTCACCAAAGTAAGGCAAATTGTACCGTTTATTACTGATACCCCCCTCACCGCTATTGTTGATGCCGCAGAAGAAATTAAGCAAGACGGAATAAAAAGCGGGAAAAAAGCAGCCACAATCAACCGCAGACTCTCAATTTTAAAAAGATTAGCTAATCTAGCCTATAACCAATGGGATTGGCTGGATAAACCTCTCGCTCAGAAAATTAAGAAATTACCTGGTGAGGAAAAAAGACATATTTATCTTACACCAGATCAGGTTGAAACACTTGCTGATCATTGCAAACACCCAATAGTAGCTATTGCAATACGTCTAATAGCTCGTACTGGCCTAAGAAGGTCTGAAGTAATCAAAGCTGATACTATTTTTGATGGTTGTATCGTGGTAGCTGGGAAAGGCAATCCACCAAAACAACGCTTAGTACCAGTTCCTAATGATATGCCAGAGTTAACCTTGCCATTAGGGATTAGTGTTAATGAACTCAGAAATTATTTTGACGAAGCCAGGATATTAGCTGGCTTACCTCATGTGAGAATCCACGATTTACGTCATACAGCCGCGTCCTGGTGGGCTCAATCAAATGCAAATCTATCGACTATCCGGGAACTCCTCGGTCATGCCGATTTATCAACTACAGGTCGTTACGCTCATCTTTCTACTGAACATTTAAAATTAGCCACTACTGAAGCCACTAGACAAAGAAGTGGGTCTAAATTGGGTCTAGACAAAAATAATGATTAAGAGAAATTCACGTAACTCCTTGTTTTAAATGGTGGGTCTGGAAGGACTCGAACCTTCGACCAAGGGATTATGAGTCACTTACGAGATACCTATCTATACGGTTACTATTTGATTTAATTGGATAAATTTTTACATTCTTCACTATAAATACCCACATTTAACGCACATAGTGGGTCTAAAATGGGTCTAAAGTCATATCAACTTCATTCTCTGAAAAATAATTAAAAATATTTGTCCCAAAAGCCGGGCTTTTAGGCACATCTAAAGATAATTTTTAAAGAAAATATGCCCAGAAACGACGTTTTTGGGAAATTTGGTGGGATAATGCAGGTCTAATGCAGGAAATAGGTGGGAAATAGGTGAAGAAATGCAGGAACTGAAAATACGGTGATGAAGAAATGCAGGAACTGAAAATACGGTGGGGAAGTTTTGGGGAAGTTTTGGGGAAGTTTGAAGGGAAAAAAGAAAGAAATAGGAAAGAAATAGGAAAGAAATAGGAAAGAAATAGGAAAGAAATAGTCAAGTGAGGATGTTTTGAGGATGTTTTGAGGAGATTTTGATTACTGTACCGTTCTTTCTAACTCTAGTATATAAACCCCAAGTTTTTCGGCATTTTCTGCCGACATACACATACTGCCGTCTTCCATCTGTATAATTTCAAGACTTGGTTTTGTCGGTGCTATCTTTATCGGATTGCTTTGACAAGCCATTAGAAAAGTGATTAGCAAACCAAGCACTAGGGCTTTTTGAAATTTTGTCGCGTTCAATTTGCGCCTCTCCTTTTTCTTTAGTGCGCCTGTAAGCAATTAAAATCCACAACAACTTGTCTAGTACAGCAGCTATGGTTGTTCCTAATGCGATCATTTAGCGATACGCTTAACTGCTGTGATCCGTCCATATATGGCTATAATGCAAGCTACAAGAGCCGTAACCTGCTCCGCTAGTCCATTAGTATCACCAAGTTCAAAACCTGTTAGCTGTAAGATTGTGCTAGTAATAGCAATTAAAGTTGCCCAAATAGTCTTGCTTTGTAGTAATCCTTTAACGTCATCCATCTTATTCTCCTAAAATTTTATAAACAGTTTTATGATTTTGTTTCCTGGCTACTAAAAATTGATTTCTATTTCTTTTGTGGCTGATATGCACCCAAGTATCGTACTCATTAATGCATTGATCTACGGGCAGTTTTAGCTCACGAATAATATCAACGACTTCCTCGACAGATAAGCCTGGGATCATAAAATCAGCCGCTTCACCTATTGTGTGCTGGCTCAATGCGCTTCCGCCAATAAGACGGTTTAAGTTGGCTGACCGATAGCCACTACTAATGACGATTGGTCGATCAACTTTATCTCTTAAAGGCTGCAAAATATTTTTACAAAGCAGTTTAAGAGACTTTATCTGTTCAGGGGTTGGAGTATTATTAAGGCCAGTACGAGTTGCTTCTTGTGAGTGCGTCAATTCTAAGAGTGAAAAATTCTTAGATAGTAGGGTCATTAGTTAATCGCCTTTCAATAAAATTTTATCGACCCTTCCGTTGACTTCAGATACTCGGTTATCAGTTTTGTTAATTTTTTCGTGAATATTTTTAATATCCACCCGGATACCCCCATATAAAGCTGCTCCTACGAACAGCTGACCTAGAACCCACAAAATTATGTCATCATTCACTTTAATCCCCTTTATTAAATATCTTGTCTCTAACTTCTAATTTAGTGACTCTCTCAGTGGTCATAAGTGATCTGATTGTGTTTGCTGTAATTCTTTCTTTCTGATTTCTGTCTATTTCTTCTGATCTTCCAATTTCTTCTTGTAAATTAGCCTTTAAAGTAGCTAATTCCATACTTATATACCCTATAATCGATAATAAGGCGGCTAGAGCGACTCCTAAGAGCTTTTGATTTAAATTTGACACTAAACCATTACCGACCTAAAAATAAACAGGCATATACCCCCATTTATAACGGCTCCGGTTATAATTCCGATCCAATTCCATTTCATGTCTAAATTTAAGAAATTTAATTTAAAAAAGTTTTCTTGAAAGGTGAAATCGTAATCTTTATGTTGATAATACTCACGAGTTATGGCCCAAATCCAAACCAAAAATATTAAACCAATTACCGGGATTGCCCCCACCAAAGTAAGTGCTAAACAACTACCAAAGTGTGCCGACTGATCTCGAAGCTCTTTACGGCTTATCATTATTTAGCCTCTAACACTGCTATCCTTGCTTCAAGTTCTTGGATAGTCTTGACTAGTAAAGGAACGAGTTTAGCTTGGTCAATTCCCTGTATTACAATATTACCATCGTCATCTACCTCATCTTTAGTACCAGTAACAGCTTCAGGAACTACTTCTTGTGCTTCGTGCGCTAAGAATCCATCAAATGTTTTTTCTGCATCAGTGATAAAGTTAAATCTGCAAGGTTTAAGTTGCTTTAAGCGTTCTGTCGCACTCCATTCATATTCTACATTCTCTTTTAGTCGATAATCAGATGAAGTGGCATACGTGGTACTAGACCCACCTGCTTGGATTGAGCCTATCAGACCATTGTCATTAATAAATCCAATACTAACAATTGTGCCTGTACCTGAAGCTATATTATTTTGGATTTGGACATTTGAACCGCCTGTTCCAATAAGATTAAACTTCGCAGTTGCAGTAGTTCCTCCAATACAGACACTACCTGCACTAGTAATCCGCATCTTTTCTGTATTGCCACCACCATTGGCGCGAGTTGAAAACGCTAAATAACTAGCAATATTCGCGCTAGTTGCATTTTCTTTAGCACCTTTAATAGCCCCCCAAGTTGCATATACATTACTTGAGTCAGTTGACTTTCCAGCGAAAGCAATTTGACCGCCAGTATCGGCTGCCTGTGCTGTGTTTGAAATAATATTTAAGTTTCCATAACTGCCAGTTAGCGCAATATTTGCACCTTCAATAATAGCTTCTGCTGCTCCGTCCGAACCAGAAGCCACAACTGCCGTTCCTGCGCCTAATGTGTGATTTTTAGCTAGAGGAGAAGTAGCACCTATACCAACATTACCTGAAGCACTAATCGCTGCAGTGGTTAATGTGCCTGTAAGAGTAGGAGATGCACTTAACACAGTATTGCCCGATCCTGTAGAAGATGTTACTCCCGTACCACCACTAGCTACAGCTAATGTGGCACTTAATCCTGCTGCTGTTCCGCTAGTATTTTGATTGCCCGCAGTATTTACGCCCGCAAGATTAATGTTAGCAGAACCATTAAAGGAAACACCACCAATAGTTCTGGCAGTTGTTAGGGTCGCGGCACTTCCCGTTGTATTTTGATTTAATGTGGGGAATGAACAGTTGGTTAATGTCCCACTTGCCGGAGTACCTAGAGCAGGAGTGACTAAAGTTGGTGAAGTTGCAAAAACAGCAGCTCCACTACCTGTCTCATCAGATAAAACACCTCTTAGTTGTGCGCTAGTTGTAGCAGCGAATTGTGATAATGGGTTTGACGTTAGCGCATCGCCTCCAGCAGGGGTTTCCCATGCAGGTGCGCTTGTTCCACCAGTACTTGTTAATACTTGCCCATCAGAGCCATTAGCTAGTAAGGCTGTAGTATTAGCAGAAGACTGATAAGGAACTGATCCTCCTGCTCCTCCTGCCACGTTGGTAGCAGTAGTAGCTGTTGTTGCGTTGCCTGTTGTGCTTTGATTTAAGGTTGGAAAAGTACAGTTGGTTAATGTCCCACTTGCAGGAGTTCCTAGAGCAGGAGTAACCAAAGTTGGACTTGTAGCGAATACTGCTGCCCCTGACCCTGTCTCGTCACTTAATGCTGCTTTTAATTGAGCGGAAGAAAATGAGCCTAATGTGGTTGCATTACCACTACTGGTAATATGTCCTGTCAAGTTCGCATTAGTCGTTACATTGCCAGAAGTAAGTCCAGCAGCCGTTCCTGATATATTTGTTCCAACTAAAGCAGATGGAGTGCCTAAAGCAGGAGTTACTAAAGTTGGACTTGTGCCAAAAACTAATAGTCCTGATCCTGTTTCATTTGAAATGACTCCAGCCAATTGTGCTGATGTTGTAGCTGCAAATTGAGATAGTGGATTAGCTGTTTTAGCATCACCGCTACCTGCTCCATCTCCATGAGCAACTACGCTTACTCTGAAGGTAGAAGTTGTTTTTGCTTCAAATCTAAGTAAGTCTCCTGCTGCACAAGTATAGTTAGCATTTCCATCAACTTCCAATGCACTATTATCAGTAATAACGTGTGCTGCATTAGCTACTACATACCTGACTGCCCCTACTGCTGGAGCGTCTGCAACGTCTGTGAAAGTAACTACTGAACCTGACAGTAGACAGGTATTACCGCCCGTCCATATATCGCTAGTAGTGGCATGAGCAGCCTCAGTATGAGTGGCCTCATTAATAGCTTTGGCAGACATATTCAAATCGCCTGTTAGCGTACCACCAGCTAAAGGTAAATATGTACCTGAAGGATCAGCACCAATTGGTGAAATTAACTGAAATCTCGTGCCGTCATATTCTACTTCGACCAAGCTGCCAGATAATATGTCATTAGCTACCAGGGCGGTTGTACCTACTTTGGTGATTGCTTTTGTGCCTAATCCACTGAAATTAACAGTTACTCCGCCTGTATTAGCTGCCCCAGCAATAAAAGTAAATTTTTGACCAGCAGAATACGCGGTTATAGCAGGAGATAGCGTTACGGTTATGGCGTTTCCAGAACCAGCTACTGTTGCTCCGTATACACCCGTGCCATGCTGGATTGCTAATAAATTAGTTGCGTCTGTCTGAGCAGTTGGATTTTTAAGCCCGGTGATTTTATTATCACCCATAGGCTGATCTGCTGTGAAAGGTGCTTCACCATTTCGACATACACTGTTAGTTAAAGCGGTGGCAATGTCACTTTGTGTGGTATTATTAGTACTGCTTGAAATTACTGTACCACTAGCTACTGGGTTTCCAGCAGGTAGAGAATATGTACCTGATCCGTTTCGTGCCATTGTGAGTCCTTATTTATGAATGATGAACAACAATTAAGAATAATTTTAGGCGCATTAATCTTAGGATTAATACCTGTTTTATTAGATTTATTGGCTTCCTACTGCCCCACCTGCGCCCAATGCTGGAGAAACCTTCCTAAGTGCGCGGGCAAAGGCTTGGGCGCTTTGTGGGCGTTTAGTAAGAATATTTGCCGTAGTTTTTCTAGCAAGATAAGGTAAGGAAGACGCTCCAAGAGCTGCTGCTCCACCTGCAACATAAGGCAATACAGCCGGATTAAATATAGAATATGCTCCTGCGAGTGGAGATAAATATTGAAAAGCTCTACCTGCTGTACCAGAATCAGGATATTTAGAACCTAATGCATTTATCCCTTTTGAGGATAAATCTTGCATCCTTGCTTTTCCGGTTCCATAAGCACCTTTTGGATTGTATTTCTTATTAGTTCTTACAGCACTTCCTAAATTAACAGCAGTAAATCCATGTTCAGCTTGATCTCCAGCCGCCGATCCAGCCTTATTAAGTATTTCATAATTCGCCCAATTCTGGTGCATTCTATCTAGTTTTTTGGCATACTCAGGATTATTTCTGTTTAATTGCTGCCGCATTAAATTTTGTAATTCTCTTAATGCCATACCCAATTCATAGTCTGACCCAGGAGATTTAATATAATTTGCAGCCAATTTTGCAACATCTTTTTCTGCAACTTGATAAGTTTCTCCTAACATAGATCCATTTGGAGATATTTTTTTATCTAAATCCTTTATAACTCTGTTAAATATTTTTAGTCTACTGTCAGTTAATCCAATTGCACCTTCTTTTAATTTAGCTAAACTCTTATTAAATTGTGCATCTCTTTTAAAAGTAAGTTTAGGCCATAATTCCTTATATGCGCTACTAAGCGTCTCTTTAATTTTTAAAATACCTTCAGGGCCAATTGGTATTGTTTTTGCATCAACACCTGTGTCAACCAATGCTCTTTTATACGCTGCCCTGTTTAATTCTTCCTGTGCCTTCTTTTTAGCTGCACTAATAGCAGTTCCAACAATAGGCAAGGATGTAGCTTTATCTTCTAATACTTGCCATCCACCGCCTAATATTCCTCCAGGAGTAGGAGTTACACCTTGTTCTTGGAGCCTTGTAACCGACTCCCTAGTATTGGGTCTTATTACCCTTGAGAGCATATTACCTAAAACAGTTCCACCTGCCCCTGCTCCTGCACCAAAGCCAATCTGTTTTTGCTTTTCATCCCAAA
>TARA_R110002012_G_scaffold36334_5_pt1 | contig 19586 bp, 7 predicted proteins | sample TARA_R110002012 | Tara Oceans TARA_R110002012 (sample SAMEA4396515) | marine metagenome | biome: Westerlies Biome; feature: [DCM] deep chlorophyll maximum layer (ENVO:01000326); material: water (ENVO:00002006), including particulate matter (ENVO:01000060) such as... | depth 40 m | reverse complement strand
GAAACTTTGGTATTAAAGCTACTGAACTTGGAATTATTAAATTATCTAATGATCAAAGAAACTTTTTATGGGGTTCTAACGATAGAAAAATAATGACAATACCATTTGATGAACATCCATATACTGCTTTAGCACATTGGTTTAAAACTGATGAAGGTATGGAGATATATACAAATATAGAAAAACGATTAAATTAATCAAACTGTAGAGGTAATTGCCCTGCGGGGCGATTACAACTACAATAAAAAAATAACATGGTAAGTATAGATAGAGTATATCAAAAAGTATTAGCGTTAGCTAACAAAGAACAAAGAGGATATATAACACCTCAAGAATTTAACTTATTTGCTGATCACGCTCAAATGGAAATATTTGAACAGTATTTTTATGATATAAATCAATTTAGAAGAGTACCAGGTAATAATCATGAATTTAGTGATCCTTTAAAAAATTTAGAACAAAAAATATCTATTTTTGAAAAATATGACCAACAGTATACTCCTTTAAATGACTTTGGAGATATAATAATTCCTTCTGTTACTACTGTAGGTGTAATTTATAGATTAGGCATGATAAGAGTTAGATACAAAAATCAACCTAATCCTATTTTAGCTGAAAAAATACAGCTTAGACAGCTAATGACTTATATGCAATCTCCATTAACAGAAGCCAGTAAAAATCTTTTAGCTTATTATATAGAAAATCCTCAACATTTGACAGGTTCTGGAATCATTGATAGAATAAAAATATATCCATATCCTTCTACGGATAACTCTGTTGATCAAGTTTTAATTAGTTATATATTAAAACCAACACCACCAAAATGGGCTTATATTATTTTAAATGATAAACCTTTATATAACTCTAATAACTCTACTGACTTTGAATTACACGAGTCGGAAGAAACAGAATTAGTTTATAGAATACTAGCTTTAGCTGGCGTTTCAATAGAAAAACCACAACTTACACAAATAGGTGCTCAATTAACAAGCGCTCAAATTCAACAAGAAAAATCATAATAAATGGCATTATTCAACGGAACACATAAAGATTATTACAAAGGTAATGATTTTGGAAATTATCAATTTATATCCTTACAAGATGTTATAGTACAATTTGAAATAGGTTATGTTGGTGAGGATAAAATAATACCTAAAATAAAAAGAGCAGATATTGCTTTTTTTGCGCAAAGAGCACTACAAGAACTTTCTTTTGATGTTTTTAAATCTATAAAATCGCAACAGATAGACGTGCCAGCTACACTAGTAATGCCACTTCCTCATGATTACGTTAATTACACAAAAATATCATCAGTAGATAGCTCTGGAATAAAACATCCTTTATATCCTACTAAACACACTAGCAACCCTTTTCAAATTTTACAAGACGACAATGGTTTGTATGAGTTTCCACAAGACCAAGAACTAGTTGAAAATGGAGATTTTGAAGGAGATCTATTTGATACTTGGAGTGTAATATCTCCAGGTACAAATTTAAATTCTAATTTTATAGGAGCAGCAGGAATGAATGTTGATAGCGGAAAACTAACAGCTGGCTTTCACACTAGAAATGGTTACAGCGCCTACAGCTGGGGCTATGTACATACTGCTTATCAGCTTATAGATGTTTCTGATGTAGAATATTTAACTGTTTCCGGAGATGGTATTGCAGATACTATAGCTATAGCAGACACCGCTACTGGTTCCGATGCTTTAAATGTTGGTGTACTTAGATTAGGTGTTAGCACACAAGTTCCAGAAGATAATTATATAAACAATACTAATAACGCTTCTGCTAATGCTTCAGCTGTTACTAGTAATAATATCAACACTTCTATATTTGACTTACAAGACTCAAGTGGTAACGCAAGTTACGTTGAGTGGTTAGGACCTAGTACTGCCGGGCAAACTTCTAACACTCAAGAAATAAATGATATTAACGTAGAAGGCGTTAATCAAGTTTATATAGTTGTAGTTTCTTATGTTGATTTTAATTTGTCTTTAACTGCGCAAATTACGAGTGGCAATCAAGCTGCTATTAAATTTAACTCAATAGATAATATTTCTGCTAAAAACGGTTTAGCTTCTAGTTCTTTGCAATCACCACCAGATAACGTTAAAAACTCTTCAACTTGGCAAAACTATAAAAGTATAACACCTTCTGAAATAAATAACAATGATGATTATGAAGATGACACGTATTGGCCTTATGATGGTAATAGATATGGACTAGAGCCTTCACACGCGCAGGTTAATGGTAGTTTTTATATAGATCCAAGACTTGGTAGAATACACTTTAGTTCTAATATTTCAGGAAAAACTGTGATATTAGATTACATAAGCGATAGTCTTGGTACAGATGAAGAAATGCAGGTGCATAAATTTGCTGAAGAAGCTATGTATAAATACATTGCGCACGCTATACTCTCTACGTCTTCAAACCCACTTCACCAAAATTTATCGCAAAGATTTAAAAGAGAAAAGTTTGCGGCTGTTAGAACTGCAAAAATTAGATTATCAAACTTAAAAATAGAAGAATTAACTCAAATACTTAGAGGTAAATCTAAACATATAAAACACTAGCACATGCCAGAAATAAAGCATAATTTTACCGCTGGTAAAATGAATAAAGATTTTGACGAAAGACTCGTTAAAAATGGAGAATATAGAGACGCTATGAACGTACAAGTTTCTACTTCTGAGGACTCTGAAGTGGGTACTGTGCAGAACTTATTAGGTAACTTTTTATTACCTGGTCAAGATTTTATTTCTCAATATGCTACTTGCGTCGGCAGTATTTCAAACGAAAGTGAAGACAAACTATATTATTTCATAACTAACACTGACTTTCTTACAAATCCTAATTTTTCTTTAGATATAAATAACAATGGTTTTGCAGACTATTGGTCTCCAGATTCTGGTGGTTGGAGTTATGATGCACAAAATAAAAGACATGTAGGAAACAATGTTTCTCTATATAACAAAATAAAGCAAAGCAGTGGATTAAAAGGAGAGCTACCTTTAGGCACTGCTTTTAATATAAGATTTACCCTTAGCGGTATAGATGAAAATGATCCATCTACAATAGGTAGTTTAGGCGTAGCTTACTATAATAGCAATGGAGATGGTTTTAACTTTGGCTCTAGTGATTTTTCACCTTCTAATAGATCATATGACTTTACAGGTTTAATAGGTGATAACTCTACAACAAATACTGGTTTATATGATGAATTTTTCGTACAAAGAGTTGGTAGCACTGGGTTTACAGGTAATGTAGAAAAAGTATCTGTAACTTACGGTAGAGATATGATAATAGAATATGATAAAACAACAAACAAGATAACACCTGTTTTTGTAGATACAACAAAACAAGTTTTAAAATTTCATTATCAAAATTTAATAACAGGCATAAACATTATTGATGATATGTTATTTTGGACAGACAATCATAATGAACCTAAAAAAATAAATATACCACGATCAATACATGGTACAGATTCATCTGGAACAATACACACAAACTTTATAAATACTTATTCTAATATAGAAGTTCCTGTTAAAGAAGAACACATAACAGTAATTAAAAAACAACCATCTACACAGCCTGTAATAGAGCTACAACAAGAAATAGATCCTACAGCAAACACTTCAGCTTTAACAAAAATACTTGAAAACCAAGGCACGATACCCGCTTCGGATGCTATAGTAGGTCCTGATTTTAATTTTAGTAACTTTGAAGTTGGCTCTGTTAAAACCCTAAGACTTTTTACTGATTTAAACGGTAATAGTGGTTTTACTTTAGACTGGCAAGTGGGTGATATATTAGGTATAAAATCTTTTCAAGGAAGTAGTTTTGATCAACAACCTTCTGTTCCTTTGTATAACTACAATATGAAAGCTAAGATAATATCTAGTGCTCTTAACGATTTTACAGATCAAGCTTTACAAGTAGTTCCTAACTTTGATTTTTTAACTCCTAATACCGCAAATACAGCCCCTGCTAATTGGGGTTATTTAAATTTAACTCATTTTACTTATAATCACCTACAAAACAAAATAGAAGTTGATGCTGCTCAATACCAAAAATGGTTTTCTCAGTCTTTAAATTTAGTAAACGGAGGTAAGTATAAACTTTCTATGAAAGTAAGTAATTACGTTCAAGGTAGTGTAAATATTTGGTTATGTACTAGTGAAACCGTTTTGGGCGGTCCATCTGGTGCTTCAACTAGTTCTGGTATTCCTTATAGTTATTATTTTAGACTTAATAGTAACTCATCGGGTGGTGGTGAATATATAACAGCTGACGGTGTGTATGAGTTTAATTTTGATCTTTTAATTGGACAGAGCACTTCTTCTCCTAGTCAAAGTCAAAGTTCTTTTTGGCAAGCTGGTCAAGACAATAAAATAATGTTACAAGTAAAGGACGCTAATCTATCTACCTCTACCGAGCTAGATATAGATTATATTTCTCTTGAAAGATTAGACGCTACAAACGCTAAAGTCACTGTTGAGATATTATCAATACCTATAGCACCTCCTTTAGTGCCTGTTGGTAATTATGAAATGAATTATGTTGTTAGTAAGTTAGCTCAAGAAAAAAAGATATTTGAATTTAAATTTCCTAGAATAGGTTATAGATATAGATATCAAGATAATGAATACTCTGCTATATCTCCTTTTTCACAGGTTGCTTTTGCACCTGGGTCTTTTGATTATCATCCTAAAAAAGGTTATAATCTAGGTATGGTAAATCAAGTTACAGCTATAAATATTAAAAATTTAAAATCTTTAATACCTGATGGTGTAAAAGAAATAGATATTGTTTATAAAGAAGATACATCTCCAAACATATATGTTGTAGACACTATAAAACCTAATACTACCGGTTTATCTAGTGGTGTAGATTTTTGGGATTTAGGTGAATATGTTATAGATTCTGATCAAATATACAAAGCAATATCATCTAACCAGTTATTGAGACCTTGGGATAATGTACCTAAAAAAGCTTTAGCGCAAGAGGTTGTTGCTAGTAGAGTTGTTTATGCAAACTATACACAAGGTTATGACTTAGTAAATAATTTTCAAAGTTATTATCCAGATTTTAATTTTAACTTTACAAGCATAAATATTAGCTCTATAACACTGCCTTCTGTTAAAACTTTAAGAGAGTACCAAATAGGCGCTGTGTTTGTTGATAAATACGGAAGAGAAACTCCTGTTATTTCTAGTGTAACTGGTGGTGCTATTTTAGAAAAAGAAAATGCTGACAAGCAGAATAAAATAAATGTATCTTTTAACAACAACAAGTATCCAGAAGGATTAGAGTATATGAAGTTTTTTATAAAAGAAACTTCTGGCGAATACTACAATATGGCTATGGATCGTTTTTATGATGCCGGTGATAATCAACTTTGGCTTTCTTTTCCATCTTCAGATATAAACAAAGTAAATATTGATGACTTTTTAATATTAAAAAAAGGTGTTGAAAGCGATGTGCTTGTAACTGAAGAAGCAAAGTTTAAAATACTAGACATACAAGATCAAGCTCCAGATCATATAAAGCAAAACAAAATATTAATTGAGTCTTTAACTCACAATACAAATAGTTCTTTAGGCACAATTAGAAATATTTTTGACGCCAGTGTAGATGAACTACCTCTTTCTGGAAAACAAAAGTTTAGAATGAACTACGAAGAGTTTACTAAATCTTTAAGTAGAGATTTACACAATGAAGAAAGCGGAGTTTTATATATAGAGTTTATAGATTTAAATACAGGTGAAGCTAGCGAAAGATATAGAATAAATAAAATACAAAGTAACATAAACCAAAGTGGTATTAGTTTAGGTACAGCAGAATATATAGTTATATTAGATAGAGTTATAGGCGATGATATAAATTGGGCTACAAACGATGTTACCGGTGGTAACTCAACAACTATAAAGAATGGTGTTACAGTTCAAATATATAGATATGAAGTAGAGAACGCAGCTAAATTTGATGGTAAGTTTTTTATAAAAATTGATACTAATAGTATTTTAAATACTAATATTTTAAGTTCTTTTTTAGGTGGTACAGCTAACTATAGATTAAGGCATAGTAAAAGGCTTTACTGTTTAGATGATAATATTACAACTAACAATAGAGAAGAATTAACAGGTCAAAATTTAGGTCAATATCATGATTCTGATTTTGGTGCTTTTGCTCCTTTTTTTAGAAACTACGTTTATGGTTCAAACGAATTTACAATGAGCGAAGTAGGTAGTATTAGTGTTCCTGTTGGCCAGTATGCTTTTGCTGAAGACCAAACTTCTAACAACTACGAAACTTATTACCAACAAACTTTTATTCAAGATAATATATGGAGAGATGAACTTGCTTATATTACCGTAAGTAGAGATGATACTCCAGAGCCAACTTATAGTGGAGGTGGTTGGATGGGTTATACTTATCATTATTATGAAAATGCGGAAAGGATGAATAACGCAAGAAAAGCTGATACGCACGGTTGGTCAAAAAAAGATAGAGAAAATAATACCGTTTGGTTTATAGACAAAGGACCTTGGCGAGGAAAAACAAAAGACAATAGTAATATATTAAGATTTGGCTCAAACTTTGTTCAAAATAATTTTAATGGTATTGGAGAGGGTGTTAGTGAAATAAATAATTTTGCTGTTTTTGATATAGCAATGGGTGGTGTTTTAAGAAACTGTAATTATACAGCTGATCCTAACAACGCTAGTCAATCTGCTATAGCCAACGTTTACGCTGCTGCTGGGCAAGAAGTACCTTTTACGGTTAATCATATTTACGCCAATAAGCCAGGTAATCCTGAAACACAAACACAAGAAAACTTTTGGAATGTAGGACCTGCTGGCGGTAACAATAACTACAATACTAATAGAACAGAAGAATTAGTTAATTCTTTTGCGCCAGGTGCTAAATTTAGGTTTAGAGAAGATCCTACAAAAGAAGTTTACACTATTTCGGTTATACCAGAAACTTCTGGTAAAATAAGATATAATAGTGGATATACAGGTGGTTCGCATTGGAGTACATTATCAAATTACAGCGATGCAACAAGTGGTAATTATGAAGTACAACCTGATGATTGGTTGTGGGCTGATGTAATACAACCAGCTGATTATCCTAATTATCCTGTTCAGTTTGTTTCTCCAACTAATGAACCAGATATTAACGCTGCTTGGGGTGTAGATTATGGTCCTCTTGATGAAGTTTTAAACGCTTTTAGTAATCCAACAAATCAAACTCAGTTTCCTGCGGAATACCGTAGTAACACGGAAAAACGTACTTCACAATTATCACCTAATTTTAGTTCAAACTGGAGATTAGAGTGTTTAAATTCTAGTAACAACTCTACTATATCTTGGAATCCAGCTGGTAATTTAGGTCTAATACCTGGTGGTTTAGAATTAACTATAGCTCACTCTAGTTATAGTAGTAGTAGTGACCCTGGTGCTCCAAAAGCTAATTACTCTGTTTCAGGATCTGAGTGTTATGTAATGGTAGATTCATTATCTGCGGTAAGCTCTGATGGAAAAACAGTTAATATAACAGAAAGGTTAATACTTACAAAACACTCTGGTAGTGACACGTTAGATAACACGGGTACTAATTTTAGTAAACAAGAGTTGTTGATATGGAAAATAGAAGAAATTTCTAGTAAATTTAGACTTTGGCTTTGTGGTTATAGAGTTCCTTTGTGTTTAGACGGTACAGCTGGCAATGCTAGCTCTGTAAGTTTTAACACTCATGATATTGTTAGTAATTTACCTACTTCAGGTGGTAGTTTAACTTTTAGACAACCCGCAATGAATGGTTATTCTCAATATTCTTGTAATAGAATAAACAGGCAAGACAGCTTACAACATGGTTACGGTATTTATGATACTGACATGGGATTGTTTAATGGTACGCCTGGTATAATGCCTGTTTTCTATAATTTAGAATTTGTTGAAATAATAAGTAGAGAAGCTACGATGCCAAGCAATCCCGCTATTTGGGAAACAGAGCCTAAAGAAAGTGTTGATTTAGATATATATTACGAAGCTAGTAATTATAATCCTTTACAATTAAATAGTTTAACGTCTAGTATAGTTGTGCCTATCGGTTCTAGTATAAGTTACAATGATAGCCCTATAAGTATAGAAGCTGGAACTACAATTGTAGATATAAATGAAAATGCTAGTGGTTGGTATGTACAGACATCAAGTAGCGTTTTTGCTGGTACAGGTTATATAGAAACGGGTGGTTTGTTAAAAATAAACAAACCAGATGGCTCTTCTATTACTTTTACCATAACTAATTTTGGAACAATAACTAATGACAAGACAAATGTTATATATATAGACCCACAGCTTTACGGGCCAAAAACATCATACACTTTAAACTGGCACAACTGTTTTAGTTTTGGTAACGGTGTTGAATCAAATAGAATTAGAGATAACTTTAATTTGCCTTTTATAGCTAAAGGGGTTAAAGCTTCTACTACATTAGAAGATTTTAGCTATGAAGAAGAAAATAGAAAATACGGTTTAATATATTCTGGTTTGTACAACGCTAATAGCGGTGTTAATAATTTAAACCAGTTTATAGCCGCTGAAAAAATAACTAAAGATATAAACCCAACTTATGGTAGTATACAAAAGCTATATGCTAGAGATACAGATTTAATAGCTTTATGCGAAGATAAAATTTTACAGATATTAGCTAGCAAAGATGCCGTGTTTAACGCAGATGGTAATCCACAGTTAGTTTCTACAAATAGAGTTCTTGGTCAGTCTAGACCTTTCGTGGGTGAGTTTGGTATATCTAAAAACCCAGAATCTTTTGCTGCTGAGTCTTATAGAGTTTATTTTTCAGATAAAGTTAGAGGTGCTATAGTTAGGTTATCAAGAGATGGTTTAACTCCAATATCAGACGCTGGTATGAAAGACTGGTTTAAAGATAATTTAAAATTAAGTACTAAAGTTATTGGTAGTTATGATGATAAAAAAGACGAATACAACGTTACTATTTATAAAGAAAACGATGATAGCAGTATACTTACAGAAAGTCAGTTAGGTTTACCAGCAGAAGAAAAGTTTGTAGGTACTTTATCATTTAAAGAATCTACTAAAGGTTGGGTAAGTTTTAAATCTTTTGCTTTAGAAAACGGAGTTAGTTGTGCAAATGACTACTATACGTTAAAAAAAGGTAAAATATGGCAACATCATTCTGAACAAGTCGATAGAAATACTTTTTATGATGATTTTAAAAATTCAACTATAAACGTTTTACTAAACGAAGCGCCTGATACTATAAAAAGTTTTCGTACTTTATCTTATGAAGGTAGTCAGTCTAAAGTACAGCAAGCGGCTTTAGATCCTTCAACAGGTATAACTGATTACAACTATTACAACGCGGTTGGTAAAACTGGTTGGTTTGTAAGTAGTATAAAAACAGAACAATCTCAAGGTAGTTTAAATGAGTTTATAGAAAAAGAAAGAAAATGGTTTAACTATATAAAAGGCGTAAAAAATATACAACAAGGTAATTTAATACCAGAATTAACAGATTATTCAACATTTAACATACAAGGCATAGGAATAGTTGCAAATGTAGAAGTAGATTTTATAGATTTTAATATAAGATTAAACTCCTCTATAGACAAAGGTGATGTGGTTTATTTTAGTCAATTACAAACACAAGGCGTTACCGCAAATCAAACTACTACTCAATTATTAGATATGACTAATATTGAGGTAGCGGGTATTGTAAATTTTGTGAGCTATGATACAATACAGTTGAATATTAGCACGGGAACTGGAGGAACAATACCAGCTGTTGGCGACTATTGTTTCTTTGTTAAAAATCAAATAGTAAATATGGCAAACTTATTAGGTTATTATGCAGATGTTAAATTTGAAAATAATTCTAAAGACAAAATAGAAATGTTTATGGTGTCTTCAGAAGTAACGCAAAGTAGTAAATAAATATAATATGTTAAAAACAATAACAAGTTTTGAATTAAACACAGATAACATACCTCAACAGGGTGAAGTTAGATCTTTTTCTGTGTATGGGGAAGCTGGCGCTGGTTTTTATTTAACAATAAAAAATGAAGACCCAAGCTGGTATAATTTTGAAACAGGTAAGTTTCAATCGTCAGAAATTAACCTGCAAGGCGTAGCTAGCCCATCTGGTTATCAAGGTATAATAAATTTTCCACAAGTTTCAGATGCTGATCAATATGAGGTTTATTTAATTACTGATCAAAGTTTAAATTCTAAACATGCTGCAAGTGTAATAATTTTTGATGAAAATGGTGATATTGATGTTAACGCTAGTACTGGTTCTAATTCTAATTTTTTAAGAAAAAGAATATTACAAACTTTAGACGCTACGCTTACGCTTCAAGCTATTGATCAGAGTTCTGGTGCTGGTTTTGCTAGCTTGTCTTTCGCTAACGACACTGTTGTTACTTCTATTGATGGTTCTTCTCCAAAAAGAGCTTTTACAATAACAGCTACAGCCGCTAACGGTAACGCTTTTAAAATAGATAGACAGCCTCGTTCTGATGATTTTTTTACAAAACTCACCGCGAACATGGGTGAACATTTTAGAACTGGTTTAGATGGAGAAGGAGCTGATGCTAGATTTGGTTGGGAGGTTACTAATGTTGTAGGAATAGAAGAAGGTATGTTTGCTTCAGGTACAAATATAACAGCTAACACTATAGTTGCTAGTGGCTCAAATACTGTTGTTCAATCAGCAGGTACTGCAGAAGAAACAACTATTACATTAAAAACAGTATCGGCAAAAAAACTTACTGGTAAAGTTATAACAACTGTTGATTCAACTACAAAAATAAAAACAAGTACAGCCACTGGTTTAATTGTTTTTAACAAAGGTCAAGCTGACGCTTTAGCAGAAGATGCCGTTACATTTACTGGTTATGGTGAAGATAAAATAAACAGAATGGTAAATTGGGACGTTTATATTAGTGACTTACAGGCTACTATTACAAAACCAACTACAACAGTAACTTCTAGTAGTGGCACAAGTTTAGGTGTTACAAGCGCTAGAGGCATAATGGATGATGTTAGTACTGTTAGTAGCATAAATATAGATAGCTCTAGTGATAATCCTACTGTTACTGCTATAGGTAGTTATGATGAGTCTTCAGCTCAAACAGCAACATTAACACTGAGTTCTTCTCAAAGTTTAGAAACAAGTGAAGTATTAACATTTGACGGCGCTGGCCAAGTGTTAACTATAACAGGTGATATACAAGTAAATAACGCTTCTTCCAGTGTAACTATATTTTTAGATATAAGTAGGTTTATAACAGCTACCGTAGAAACTGCTTAATAGTAAAAAAACAGCAAAAACTGTGACTATATTACTTATAATTAAATAATATATTATGAGTAACGAATTAAAAATTCGTAAAATAGAAATAAAAGATTACAAGTATATAAATAAATGGTGGGTAGAACAAGGTTTTAAACCTGTAAGCTTAGATGTTTTACCAATGCAAGGCTTAGGTGGTTTAATAGTAGAAAAACAAAAACCTATAGCTGTTGCTTACTTATATTTAACAAATTCAAAAATGGGTTACATAGATAATCTAATATCAGACCCAAAATACATATCAAAAGATAGATTTAATATTATATTAGAACTTATAGCAGCATGTAAACAAATGGCTGTAGAAACAGGTTGTTTGGATGTTTGGGCTGTTACAAACAGTAAAGGCATAATCAAACGATGTAAAGAGTTAGAATATAATATAACAGAAAATAATTACGCATTAATATCAATATAATATGGATCCAATGACAGCTATGCAAATATACGGTGGTGTTTCTAGTATATTTGGCGGTAAACGACAAAAAAAAGATGCAGCAAGAGCGGCTAGACAGGCTTTAGAGCAAAGACAAGAACAACAAAAAAAAGTTGATGAGCAAGTAGCAGAATATAAAGCTATGAAGTTTACTAATCCTTACGCTAATTTAGAAAATACAGCTGAAGACTTAAGAGTTTCTACTGAAGCTGCTACTTTTCAAAAACAACAAATGGATCAAAGTAGAGCTGATATATTAGGACAACTAAGAGGAGCGGCTGGTGGTAGTGGTATAGCTGGTTTAGCACAAAGTTTAGCTAACCAAGGCGCTTTGCAAGCGCAGAAAATATCAGCTGGTTTAGCAAGACAAGAACTAGGTAATGAACAAGCAAGGGCTAAAGCTGCTGCTGATATTCAGTTTAAAAGAGCTCAAGGAGATATAATGGTTCAACAAGCAGAAACATCTAGGCAGTCTACAATATTAGGTATGCAAATGGGGCAGTCACAAGCTGCTAACAAAGCTTATCAGCAAGCGTTATTAAACCAAAGAAAAGCTAATATATATGGTAGTCAAATGATGATGTCTGGTGTAAAAAATTTAGCTAGTATAGATTTTAGTCAATTTGGAGGTGGTGATACTCCTTTAGATCCAGCGCAAGACGATGTAGTTTATGGTCCTTTTAATGAAAACGAAATGGCAGATCAAATGACCCTTACACCTGGTGGTGATGCTGATGGTGATGGAGTATCTGATTTTATTGATAATACACCATACGGTGGTTAAGTAAAAATAAATAAAAATTAAAATATGGCAACAGGAAGTTTATTAGGAAAAGCAGATGCAACTTTAGTAGGTGCTGCGGAAAAACAAGCCGTGGCAAATGTACCAAGTGATCTTGGTGATATATACCAAAGTGAAGCTATTACTGCTAAATTATTTCAAACAGAAATAAATACTTTTTTTGACGATTTATATGCAGAGCATAATGAATTATCTGACAATTTAAATGCTTCTGTAGCTACAGTTACAGAAAATTTGTCAGCAGGTACAATGCCTAATGATGAGCAAATAGATTTATACATGAACCACATAAATGGTTTAAAAGATAAATTAAAAACTATACCTAAAGGACCAAAAGGTGAAAGAGAAAGGCAAAAAATAACAGCAGAGCTTAATAGATTAAAAAGCTCTACAGACCAAATGGATGCTACTCTAACTGATTTAACAACAAAAATAAACAACAACGATTATATACCAAACGCTACTGGTAGTAACAATATGAAGTTATTAACCGCAATATCTAACGGTAGTGCTAAGCAAGAAATAGTTAACGGTAATTTAGTTTATACACTACCAGGCACTGATTTAAGAATTACCCAAAGTGATTTGAAAAAGATGGTGGTTTCTAATGACCCTACTGTAAACGAAAACTTTAATAAAATTACAAGTTCTGCATATGATCTTGCTAATGTTGATGGTGTTGACTGGAGTACAGAAAGACAAGGTATTATAAATAACTACGAAAAAGCTTTTAACACTAGAGAAGGTTATGCTCAAAACATACACCAAAAACAAGGTAACATGCAGTTTACTTTTGCTGAAATTTTAACAGGTAAAGGTGATCCAGCTATGAATATGAAAATTTTTGAAGAGTTAAAAGAATTAGGTGTTGAGGTACCAGAAGATGTAGATGGTGATGGTAAAATTACAGAAAAAGATTTTGCAAATCCAGAAAATGGTATTGCTTTAATAAGATCTTTAACCGATATAAGTGATCCTAACTTTAACTTTCAAGCAGCTAAAAAAATAGCAGCTGAATTTTACACAGATAATATTGCTGCAAAAGAATTTCAAGAAGCGGGTGGTACTATAGGTGGAGAGGGTATGAGTGATTTTGAAAAAGCTTTTGCTAAAGCTAGAAAAGATGGTGTAGAAACATTTATTTATAACGGTAAGGAATATGGTACTGAGCTTGGTGAAGACGACGGAAGTGGTGGTAGTGGGACTGACAAACAAGCTCCAGCTGAAATAACTTCAATGAGATTTGGAACTAATACTGTTCCTAAAAAAGAAGTTCAAAATATATGGAACATGATTAATAGTACTAGTACTGGCGATGCTCAAGCGGCAGGTGAAAATTTAGAATTTAGTTTAACAGATATTGAAGGAAAAGAACACAATTACACTTGGGTTGCGGATAGTGGTACATGGAGTAAAGACGGAGAAGTAATTGGTAAAGGAAACCCAGCTGATATAGTTAACAGTTTAGGTTGGTCAAGTGATAAAAACTTTGCTGGTGTTACTAAGAGATTTGTAAGTGAAGATGAACAACTAGGTGCTGACCAAAAATATAACCAAACTATTAATCTAGCAGCTACAAAAAGATATTATAAGTTTGGTGATTGGACATCCGCGGCTTCTGGTAAAAGTAATGTTTCAGGTGATAATTATGGTACTTTTGATGTTTTACAAGCGAAGAATATAAGAGACGGAAATCCTAATAGAGATAACACTGGAACCGCATATGCAAACATGGAGCGAGCGAACAGTAGTTCTCAAGATGCAAATGCTATTAGAAAATCACTTGTTCAGTCTTGGTCTAGTAGATCTGCTTTCTTTAAGTTTTCTACTATAGGTAAAAATAGATATACTTTTGAATTTGACGAAGATCGTGTTAAAAAACAATATGGCCCCGGCTTTGTTAATTGGTTAAAGGATCAAAGTTCAACAGGTGGCGCTACTGATTATGGCTATTTACTTGCTGGCGACTTAACTGGTGAGGGTACTAAACACGGTGGTGGTAAACCTGGTTTTAAATGGAGTTATGATAATGGAGGCGCTAAAAAATCTCTTGAGATGATGAGCGCAATGACGAATAAATACATGGTAGAAATAGGTAAAGCAATGAAAGAATATGATGCAACTATGGGAGAAGGAAGTAGTAATTATTTAATTGACTAATAATAGTATATGGCAATAAGAACTTATAAAGCTGACGGTCGTACTTACCAAGTTGACGACAGAATGTTTCAAAAATTTATAAAAGACCATCCCGATGCTAAAGCTATGGATGAAGAAACATCTGCTACAGATCAGTTTGATCAATTTCAAGCTATGGAGTTTAAGAAAAAAAGAGCTGATCTAGTTGTCGAAAAACTAAGTCAAGAAGAAGATACGGCTATAGAAAGGACTTTTGGTAAAAATGATTTTACTGATTTTTTTGGAGATATATATAGGGCTGGAAAACAAGGTTATTTACAAGGTAGTAGTGTAGATGAAGCTTTTGATGTTTTTAAACAAGGTAAAGATATTTCAGATGAAGATTTAAAAGCTTTTATAGAAGTACAACAAGAGCTACAAAAATACGGGCCTTCTGATGAAATGCGTGAATACGAAAGAATAAAAGAAGAAGCTGGTGGTGGTGTGTGGGGCTTTATGAAAGGTATGGCTCTAACAAGAGGTCAAGTTATACCGCAAGTTATAGTTAGCTCTATGGCTAGTATGGTTACTACTTTATTTGATTCTGACGAGGCTAGAAAAGCTGCTGCTGCTACTGGTGCTGCAGGTGCAGCTATTGGTACAGCAATACCTATACCAGGTGTTGGTACTATAAGTGGTGGTATAGCTGGTGTTTTTGCTGGTGCAACTGGTTCGCTTGAAACAGCCATGACAATGACAGAGCTTTTGCAAGATAAGTTAAACGAGCAAGGCCTTGAGTTTAATGAAGAAAACATAAGAAATTTACTAGAAAATGAAGATGAGTTTGATCAAGTAAAAACAAAAGCACTTAACAGAGGTATAGCTATTGGCGCTGTTGAAGGTTTAACTTTTGGTATATCAAGGGGTGTAGGTTCTAAGCTTATTTCTAAAGGCGCATCGGTAGGTAAGCTAGGAAGAGTAACAACAGGTATTGAGGTAACAGGTGGTATGACTGGTGAACTTGCTGGTCAAGTAGCTGCTGGCCAAGAAATAGATACTGCAGAAATACTAATGGAAGGTATTGCTGAGGCTAAAGGTGTTGTAAACGTTGCTGATATGGTAAAAAAGAAGACATATACAGTAAACGGTGAAGTTAGAAAAAACGGTAGAAAAGAAATACTTAAAATATTAGACGATGTTGAAGCTGGAAAATTAGAAGCTAGAGATATAGCTAATATTAAAATGGAGGCTAACAACGACCCAACATTAGATGCGAGAATAAAAAAAGTTTTAGGTGGAGCAGAACTTGAAACGCAGATAGACGAAAGAGTAAGCGGTGAAGATAGAAAAACATTAGTTGATTTACAAAATCAAAAGAATCAAGCAGAAGCTGATGTTAATAAAAAAGGTATATTTCAAAAGCCTGGCTCAAAGAAAAAGCTAGAGTCTATAGAAATGCAAATTAACGAAATAATGGGTAGATACGAAGCTGTTGATCGTAGAACAGCCGATGTTAAAGGAAGAAAAAAACTAGCAGAAGACGTAAGAAGTATAAAGTTAGATGCTACAAAACAATTCGCTAAAGTATCTAGCGAGAAATTAGGTTTTGATCCTTTTTCAAGTTTTAAAAGTAATAATGATTTTGTAAGTAGTTACGTTGAAAGATCTATGGCAGGTTTAGATATATCTAACATGACGGAAGATCAAATAAACGCTAAAGCAAATGAATTTGCTAACGACGCTAACAACTCTGATGCTACAATTATAGATACTCCAGATGGCAATAAAGCTATAATGATAAATGAAGAAATAGCTTATAAATACGGTGCTTTAGAAGCTGGTTCTCACGAGGTATTACACGGTGTATTAAAAGGTTCTTTTGCTAAAATGGATGACGCTACAAGAGCGCCTATTATTAGTGATTTTAAAACTGCTATTCAAAAAGACTTAGGTGCAAACGTTGTTACACAAATAGAAAACAGATTAAAAACTGCTTATGGTATGACTGATGAGCAGATAGGTGTTTCAGAAGAGTATTTTACAGCATTGTCAGATATTATTAATGACAAAAATAATCCTATAACTTTTGAAAAAAATAAAGGATTTTTTAGTAATATAAAAGATAAAGTAGCAAGTGTATTTAATAAAAATACGCCTTACAAACAGTTAAGCGTGAATACTGGTCAAGATGCTTATAACTTTATAAAAGAATACAGTAAATCTGTTAAAGAAGGTAAACTTAGTGAAGCTATGGTTGCGTTTGCACAAGGTAAACCTCAACCAGCTACTCAACCAACAGCTAAACCAACGGCTAAACCAACGGCTAAATCTGTAGAAGTTTACGAAACAATAGACGCTGAAAACACTCCTGTTACAGTTGAGGTTAAAACAGAAACAGACGGAGCTAGAAATTTTGTTGTAAAAGCCGAGGGCAAGCCAGATAAAACTTTTGGTTTAACTAAAGAATCTAAAAGAAAAACTAAAGACTTTATAAAAACAGCACTAAGCGCTAAAGAAGCTGTTACATTAAAAACTAAACCAACAGATAAACCTGGTAAGTTTTCTAAAACAGCATCCGACAAAGTACAAAATATATACGAAGAACAAGGTATAGCTGGCGCAATGGAAATAATAGATCAATTTAAACCTATAACTTCTAAAATAGCTGAAAAGCGTAGAAACGCACCTAACTACGATAAAGAGCTTTTAATGAGCGAAATAGAGTTAGGTCCAAGAGGTATATTAGACTTAATTAGAGAGTATAATCCTGACTCTGGGGTACCATTAGCAGCTTATATAAATAAGTTTTTACCAGCAAGAGCTATAGAAGCTTCTAAACGTGTTTTAGGTGAAGAGTTTACGCAAGATGTAACCGAAGCTAAAACAGTTGCAGCTGAAGAAGTTGCTGAAACAGAAGTTACAACAAAACCAAAACCAAAGAAAACAGTATTAGCAGAAAGATTAGGTATAAAAGACAAGGTATCAAAAGCTATTGAAAAAATAGTTCCTAGTTTAGAAATAAGTAAGCTAAACTTTAAAAACTTAAAAAATCAAATACCTGAAATAACTGGTGAATTATTTGGTATATCACCTAAAAAAATAGTTAGTGGTGCTAACATAACAAAAGGCGAATTACAGTCTTCGCAAATGTTTATAAATAAAAACGCAGATATACTAATAAACATGCTGCCTGAAGGCGCTACGGCTAGTGGTACAGCTACAGGCGTGCCAAACACATTATTAAAGGCTTTTTATACAAAAACTGATAGAGCTAAAATGACTAAAACGGGTAGTGCTGCGGGCTTAGCGATACAGCAAAAAAATAAAATAAATAGATCAGAGTTTTTAGAAACTTTTGGTATTATAGATGGTAAACCAACTCGTACAGATAGAAATACATCGGCTAGAGTTTTAGCTTTAGCTAATCTTACTGGTAAAATGATAACTAATCAAGCAGTAAGAATACAAATAGCACAAGAAACTACTACAGCTACTGAAACTATAAACAATATAAAAGACGGTAAATCTGAAACAATGTTTTCTAAGTCTTTTGGCCAGTATAAATTAGGTGATTTATCAAAACCTCTAGGTGTAAAAACAGTACCTTTAATAAGTATTCAAAAAGAAGGTAAAGATAAAGTTTACACTTCACAAAGAGATATGGATGCTCCATATACTATAAACAATAAACCTACAGGCGAAACATATCAAGAAACATATAGTAGAATATTAAATAATTTTTTAGAAGTAAACCCGCAGTTTAGAAATTTATTTAGAAGAACTACAACTGGTGGTATTACAGGTGGTATATTTTTAACAACACCTGAGTTTAATAAAGTTATTAACGCCGCAAATGTTGAACAAAAAACAGCTTTTAAACAAGCTTATAATAAATCAAAAAAGCTTTTGAATAGTTTTGTAACTTTGTCAAAACAAGAAGGCTTTGTTAAAGCTGAAAATAAAAAACTACCTTTATTGAAAGATGTTTTCTTAGCAATACAAGAACACTTAAAACAAAACCCAGCAGATATAGGATTTTTTGAAGATGTGCTAAAAGATACAGGTAAACAACAAGATACTTTCACTAGAGTTTTAGCTCCTATAAAAGGATATCCCGTAGACAAAAACGGTAACGCGATTACTAATAAAGAAGTTGTTGAAGAACACACTAACCCACAAAACGAAATAGGCAAAGCATTATTAGCTGCTGCTCAAATAGGTGAGGTTAATAAAATGTGGAAGGGTATAGGTAAATCTTATATGCAGTTATCTTTATTAAAAACAGATGACAAAAAAATAAACAATGCTGGTTATCAAACTTCTATGCCTGAGGTTTATTATAAAAAAATATTACCGAGGCTTTTAAGTGGTGAGTTAAACTTACCTGACGGATTACCTTCTGTTGTAAGATTAGCAGAGTCTGGTATAAATTTAAATAACTATTATTTAATAAATGAAAAACAAACAATAGCAGAGTTTTTTGGTGTTGATGGTATTAAGAATATTAAAAAAGCAAATGAGCTAGTTACAAAGCAGTTAACAGGAGAGGTTACAGCTAATTTTTCAAAAAGTATTTCTAAAGTTAATTTTAAAGAAAACACTGATAGTTTTAAAACGTTAGATAAAGCTGTATTATTTTCAAGATCTAATAAAAACGAAGCAAAAGGTATTACTGTTTTAGATTTTGATGATACATTAGCCACAACAGAGTCTTTAGTTAAATATACTACACCAGATGGTAAAACCGGTACTTTAAATGCAGAGCAGTTTGCTAGTACATATGAAAACCTACAAGATCAAGGTTACACATTTGACTTTTCT
>TARA_R110002012_G_scaffold4788_1_pt1 | contig 19602 bp, 16 predicted proteins | sample TARA_R110002012 | Tara Oceans TARA_R110002012 (sample SAMEA4396515) | marine metagenome | biome: Westerlies Biome; feature: [DCM] deep chlorophyll maximum layer (ENVO:01000326); material: water (ENVO:00002006), including particulate matter (ENVO:01000060) such as... | depth 40 m | reverse complement strand
GAACGGCTTGAACAGCTCGAGCGCCATCTTCTTGGGCAGGCCGCACTCGTGCAGCTTCAGGTCCGGACCCACGACGATGACCGAACGGCCCGAATAGTCGACGCGCTTGCCGAGCAGGTTCTGACGGAAGCGGCCCTGCTTGCCCTTGAGCATGTCGGCCAGCGACTTCAGCGGACGCTTGTTGGCACCGGTGATGACCCGGCCACGACGGCCGTTGTCGAACAGGGCGTCGACCGACTCCTGCAGCATCCGCTTCTCGTTGCGGATGATGATGTCCGGCGCACGCAGCTCCATCAGGCGCTTGAGGCGGTTGTTCCGGTTGATGACCCGGCGATACAGGTCGTTCAGGTCGGAGGTGGCGAAACGGCCCCCGTCCAGCGGCACCAGCGGACGCAGTTCCGGCGGGATCACCGGCACCACCGTCAGCACCATCCACTCGGGCTTGTTGCCACTGTCGAGGAAGGCCTCGATCAGCTTCAGACGCTTGGACGCCTTCTTGGCCTTCATCTCCGACGGACTGTCGGCCAGCTCACCGCGGTGACGCTCGGCCTCGGCATGAAGGTCGATGCCCATCAGCAGATTGCGCACAGCCTCGGCACCGATCTCGGCGGTGAAGCCGTCATCGCCGAATTCGTCCTGGTAGTGGTAGTACTCGTCTTCCGTCAGCAGCTGGCTCTGCTTCAGCGGGGTCAGGCCCGGCTCGGTGACGATGTAGTTCTCGAAATACAGGACGCGCTCGACGTCCTTCAGCGCCATGTCGAGCATCAGCGAGATGCGCGACGGCAGCGACTTCAGGAACCAGATGTGGGCGGTCGGGCTGGCCAGTTCGATGTGGCCCATCCGCTCGCGCCGAACGCGGGCCAGGGTGACCTCAACGCCGCATTTCTCGCAGATAATACCCTTGTACTTCATGCGCTTGTACTTGCCGCACAGGCATTCGTAGTCCTTGGTCGGGCCAAAGATACGGGCACAGAACAGACCGTCACGCTCGGGCTTGAACGTACGATAGTTGATGGTTTCCGGCTTCTTGATCTCACCGAAGGACCACGACCGGATCTTCTCTGGCGAGGCCAGGGCGATCTTGATCTGATCGAAGGTCGGAGTGACCGGGAGCGGGTTGAAGATGTTCAGGACTTCCTGGTTCATCTTGGTTCCTTACTGCGGGATACCCCGGAAACGGGGGCCGCGAAATTAGATAAAGACGAAGAGAGCGAGCGACCGTCCCTCCCCGCTTGCGCAGGGAGGGTTCATCCGGTCAGTCAGCTGTTCTCCAGCTCCACGTTCAGACCCAGCGAACGCATTTCCTTGATGAGAACGTTGAAGCTCTCGGGAATGCCCGCCTCGAAGCTGTCGTCGCCACGGACGATGGCCTCGTAGACCTTGGTGCGGCCGGCGACGTCGTCGGACTTCACCGTCAGCATCTCCTGCAGGGTGTAGGCGGCGCCGTAGGCCTCGAGCGCCCACACCTCCATTTCCCCGAAGCGCTGTCCGCCGAACTGGGCCTTGCCGCCCAGCGGCTGCTGGGTAACCAGCGAGTACGGTCCGATCGAACGGGCGTGGATCTTGTCGTCCACCAGGTGGTGCAGTTTCAGCATGTAGATGTAGCCGACCGTGACCGGACGCTTGAACTGCTCGCCGGTCTGGCCGTCATAGACGACCGACTGACCCGAGCGATCCAGACCCGCCTTCTCCAGCAGATCCTCGATGTCCACGATGTGGGCACCGTCGAACACCGGGGTGGCGAACGGAACGCCCTTGGACAGGTTGCGGGCCAGCTCGACCAGATCGTCCTCGCTGTCGGGCAGCGGCGTATCCTTGCCGTAGATGCTCGACAGGTGGTCGATCAGCGCCTGCTTCTGGCCGCCCTGTTGCCAGGCCTCCAGCAGTCCGGCGATCTGCTTGCCCAGACCGGCCGCAGCCCAGCCCAGGTGGGTTTCGAAGATCTGGCCGATGTTCATGCGCGAGGGCACGCCCAGCGGGTTCAGAACGACGTCGACCGAGGTCCCGTCCTCAAGGTGCGGCATGTCCTCGATCGGCAGGATCTTGGAGATAACACCCTTGTTGCCGTGACGACCGGCCATCTTGTCACCGGGCTGAAGCTTGCGCTTCACGGCCACGAAGACCTTGACCATCTTCATCACGCCCGGGGGCAGTTCATCACCGCGCTGGAGCTTCTCGACCTTGTCCTCGAAGCGACGGTCGAGCGCCTTGCGGGCATTTTCGAACTGGGCCTTCATGGCCTCCAGCTCGCCCATCGCCTTCTCGTCGTCGAGAGCGATCTGCCACCACAGACCGCGCGACAGGTCGGCCATCTTCTCGGCCGTGACCACACCGCGACCCAGGCCCTTGGGACCCGAGACGGCGTTCTTGCCGAGGACCAGAGGCTGCAGGCGGCCGTAGACGTTGCGCTCAAGAATGGCGAGCTCGTCGTCACGGTCCTTGCCGAGGCGTTCGATTTCCGACCGCTCGATGGCGATGGCCCGCTCGTCCTTGTCGACGCCGTGACGGTTGAAGACCCGCACGTCGACGATGGTGCCGGCGACGCCCGGGGGCAGACGCAGGGAGGTGTCACGGACGTCAGAGGCCTTCTCGCCGAAGATGGCGCGCAGCAGCTTCTCTTCCGGGGTCATCGGGCTCTCGCCCTTGGGCGTGACCTTGCCGCACAGGATGTCGCCCGGCTGGACCTCGGCCCCGATCGCCACGATGCCCGCCTCGTCGAGGTTGCGCAGGGCTTCCTCGCCGACGTTGGGGATGTCGCGGGTGATCTCTTCCGGTCCCAGCTTGGTGTCGCGGGCCATGACCTCGAACTCCTCGATGTGGATCGAGGTGAAGACGTCGTCGCGCACGATACGCTCGGAGATCAGGATCGAGTCTTCGAAATTGTAGCCGTTCCACGGCATGAAGGCGACGAGGGCGTTACGCCCCAGCGCCAGCTCACCCAGGTCCGTCGACGGGCCGTCAGCGATGATGTCACCGACCTTGACCTCATCGCCCACGCGCACGATCGGGCGCTGGTTGATGCAGGTCGACTGGTTGGACCGCTGGAACTTCGACAGGCGATAGATATCGACGCCCGAACGGCCGGCATCCAGCTCGTTGGTCGCCCGGACCACGATCCGGGTACCGTCGATCTGTTCGACCACACCGTCACGACGGGCCACGACCACGGCACCGGAGTCGATGGCGACCACCGATTCCATGCCGGTACCGACCAGCGGCGCGTCCGACTGGACCAGCGGCACGGCCTGACGCTGCATGTTCGCGCCCATCAGGGCCCGGTTGGCGTCATCGTTCTCGAGGAAGGGGATCAGGGCCGCGGCGACCGAAACCACCTGCTTCGGCGACACGTCCATCATGTCGACGTCAGCCTTGATCAGCAGCTGGGATTCGCCGTTGATCCGGCCGGGGACCAGGTCCTCGACGATCTCGCCATTCTTGAGGGCGATGTTGGCCTGGGCGATCGTGTATTTCGACTCCTCCATGGCCGAGATGTAGACCACCTCGTCCGTAGCCTTGCCGTCCTTGACGCGACGGTAGGGGCTCTCGATGAAGCCGTATTTGTTGACCCGCGCGTGGGTGGCCAGCGAGTTGATCAGGCCAATGTTCGGGCCTTCCGGGGTCTCGATGGGGCAGATGCGGCCGTAGTGGGTCGGGTGCACGTCCCGGACCTCGAAGCCGGCACGCTCGCGCGTCAGACCGCCCGGGCCAAGCGCCGAAAGGCGACGCTTGTGGGTGATCTCGGACAGCGGGTTGGTCTGGTCCATGAACTGCGACAGCTGCGAGGAGCCGAAGAATTCACGCACCGAGGCCGCGGCCGGCTTGGCGTTGATCAGGTCATGCGGCATCACGGTGTCGATATCGACCGAGCTCATCCGCTCCTTGATCGCCCGCTCCATGCGCAGCAGGCCGACGCGGTACTGGTTCTCCAGCAGCTCGCCGACCGAACGCACCCGGCGGTTGCCGAGGTTGTCGATGTCGTCGATCTCGCCACGGCCGTCCTTCAGGCCGACGAGGATCTTCAGCACTTCCAGCACGTCATCCTTGCGCAGGACGCGGATCTCGTCCGAGACGTCCAGCTCGAGGCGCATGTTCATCTTCACGCGGCCCACGGCCGACAGGTCGTAACGCTCCGAGTCGAAGAACAGCGAGTTGAACATCGCTTCGGCCGCTTCAGGGGTGGGCGGCTCGCCCGGACGCATCACGCGATAGACGTCGAACAGGGCGTCCTCACGGGCACCGTTCTTGTCCACCCGCAGGGTGTTGCGCATGTAGGCCCCGACCGTGACGTGGTCGATGTCGAGCACGTCGATGGTGGTGAAGCCGTTGGTCTCCAGCAGCTCGATCGACTCGGCGTCCAGTTCGTCACCGGCCTCGACGTAGATCTCGCCGGTCTCATGATTGACGGCGTCCGAGGCCAGATATTTGGTCAGCAGGGCGTCCGCGGCCAGCGACAGCGACTTCAGGCCGCCGTCGGCCAGCTTCTTGGCGGCACGGGCGCTGATCTTGTGACCCGCCTGGGCCACCACTTCACCGGTGTCGGCGTCGACCAGGTCGAACTCCGGCTTCACACCGCGCCAGCGCTCGGGCTTGTAGGGGGTGACCCAGCCTTCGCCACGCTTCTCGTAGGGAACGGTCTCGTAGAAGGTCCGCAGGATCTCCTCACCGTCCATGCCCAGGGCATAGAGGAAGGTGGTCGCCGGCAGTTTGCGGCGACGGTCGATGCGGACATAGACCACGTCCTTGGCGTCGAACTCGAAGTCGAGCCACGAACCGCGGTACGGAATGACGCGGGCGGCGAACAGCAGCTTGCCCGACGAGTGGGTCTTGCCCTTGTCGTGGTCGAAGAAGACGCCCGGCGAACGGTGCATCTGCGAGACGATCACGCGCTCGGTGCCGTTGACGATGAAGGTACCCTTGTCCGTCATCAGGGGGATGTCCCCCATGTAGACGTCCTGCTCCTTGATGTCCTTGACCGAACGGGCTCCGGTTTCCTCGTCCGCCTCGAACACGATCAGGCGCAGCTTGACCTTCAGCGGCGCGGCATAGGTCATGTCGCGCTGGATGCATTCCTCGACGTCGTATTTGGGCTGCTCGAACTCGTACGAGACATATTCCAGGACGGCGCGCTCGTTGAAGTCCTTGATCGGGAACACCGACTTGAAGACAGCCTCGATGCCCTGATCCTTGCGCGGGCCCGTGACCACGTCGCGTTGCAGGAACTGTTCGTAAGAGGCGCGCTGAACCTCGATCAGGTTCGGCATCTTCACCGCTTCGGGGATTCGCCCGAAGGATTTGCGAATGCGCTTCTTGCCGGTGAAGGACGTGGCGAGGGCGATCTGACCGCTCAGGGCGAGACCGGCTGTGGTATTGGCCATTCTTGTTTCCCAATTCGCACGGGTGCCGCCCGGGGGGAGCGGGGAACCCTGCGTCAAATGCAGCAACAGCCGCGCCGGCGCACGGGTGCGCTGTCGCGGCTTCGGTTTCTTGGTGCCCACCCTCGATCCGTCAGGACCAGGGCACCAGCAATGTGAAGCTCCCTTGGGGAGGAGCGCGCCTTCGCTCTGGTCGGAGGGTAACGGACCAGGCCTCGGCGCTTTCGCGCGGACTCATCAGAGTTGTGCGGAACCGGGATGTATACTCGCTTTTCTGACGAAATAAAGGCCCTGTCGAGAAGTCTGGCAAATTCCGCGCCGACCCTGCTAGCGTCACCCCATGAAGCGCATCCTCATCACCGCCCCGATCCTCGTCACCTTCGCCCTGGCCGCCTGTGCCACGGCCCCGACGCCCCCCTCCCCGGTTGTTCCGACGGGCCCGGCCACCCAGGCAAACTGGGATGCGGGCCAGACCGCCTATCTGGCCTGGAACGGCCAGCGTCGCGGCTGGACCACCACCGCCAGCGGCCTGCAGTATCGCCGTGAGGGCCGCGCCCATCCCGCCGGCCGCCAGCCCACGTCCACCGACACGGTGCGCGTCCACTACGCCGGCACCTTCATCGACGGCCGCGAGTTCGACAGCTCATACACCCGCGGCGAGCCCGCCGAATTCCCGCTGAACCGGGTCATCAAGGGCTGGACCGAGGGCGTGGCCCTGATGCACGAGGGCGAGACCTTCCAGTTCGTCATCCCGGCAGACCTGGCCTATGGTTCACGCTGGGTCGGCGGCGACGAACTGCCGCCCAACTCGACCCTGCTGTTCAAGGTCGAACTGCTGGCCGTCCTGCCCGCGAACTGATCGCCTCACCCCTTGACGTTACGATGTAACAGGCGTGATCTCTCGCCTGCTGCGCACCCGCGGCTGTCAGGATTCCGGTTCATGTCGTTCCCGCGTTCCGCCGTCTCCGTCTGCGCCCTGGCACTGCTGTCCGCCACACCGGCCTTCGCCCAGGCCCGGCTCGAGACGGCACCGCCGGTCGCGGCCCCGGCCCTGCCCATGGCCCTGCCGCCGATCCCGGCCGCGCGTGATCTGGCCTGGCCCGGCGTGGTTCGCCTCGACGTCGACGCCACCGACCTGAACCGCCGCATCTTCCGGGTGCGTGAAACCATCCCGGTCGAACGTCCCGGCGAGATGACCCTGTATTTCCCCGAATGGCTGCCCGGCGACCACGGGCCGGTCGGGCCGGTCTCCCAACTGGCGGGCCTGATCATCAGCGGGGGCGGCCAGCGCATCGAATGGGTGCGCGACACCCTGCACCCCCTCGCCTTCCACATCGTCGTCCCCGACGGAGTCCGCGAGATCACAGCCGATTTCCAGCACCTGTCGCCGACTACGGACGATCAGGGCCGCATCACCATGACCGCCGAGATGCTCAACATCCAGTGGGAGAAAATGCTGCTCTATCCGGCCGGTCGCTACAGCCGGAACATCACCATGCAGGCCAGCGCCACCCTGCCTGCCGGCTGGAGTCTGGGCACCGCCCTGGAGACGGAATCGACAGCCGGCGGCACCACCACCTTCAAGCCCGTTCCCCTCGACGTCCTGGTCGACAGTCCGGTCTTCGCCGGGGTCCATTTCCGCCGCATCGACCTCGATCCCGGTGGCCGCTCGCCGGTGCATCTGGATATCGTCGCCGACAGTGCGGGCAATATCGCCCCGACCGACGACCAGATCGGCATCCTGCGCGCGCTGGTACAGCAGGCCGACCGCCTGTACGGGGCGCGCCACTTCGACCACTATGATTTCCTGATGGCCATGACCGACCGTCTCGGCGGCATCGGGCTGGAGCATCACCGCTCGTCCGAGAACAGCGTCGACCCCGGCTTCTTCACCGACTGGGCGACGAAGCTGGGCGACCGTGACCTGCTGCCGCACGAATACACACACTCATGGAACGGCAAATACCGTCGTCCGGCCGACCAGAACGTCGCCAACTACAATGTGCCGCTGCAGGATTCCCTGTTGTGGGTCTATGAGGGCCAGACCCAGTTCTGGGGCAAGGTCCTGGCCGTGCGCTCAGGCCTGCACAGCAAGCAGCAGGGGCTCGACGCTTTGGCCCTGGACGCCGCCAGCTATGATCATGTGGTCGGCCGCGCATGGCGCGCCCTGCAGGACACCACCAATGATCCGATCATCACCCGGAGGGCCCCGATCGGCTGGCGCAGCTGGCAGCGCAGCGAGGACTACTATGTCGAGGGCCAGCTGATCTGGCTCGACGCCGACACCCTGATCCGCGAGAAGACCGGCGGTCGCAAGGGGCTGGACGACTTCGCCCGTGCCTTCTTCGGCGTCGATGACGGGGCCTATGGCGAAAACCCCTACACCTTCGACGACGTGGTGCGGACGCTGAACGGCGTGGTCGAGCACGACTGGGCCACCTTCCTGCGCAGCCGTCTCGACGGCCACGGCCCCGGGGCTCCGCTCGACGGCCTGACCCGTGGCGGCTACCGCCTCGTCTATACCGACACCCCCAGCGACTATCAGAAGACGCTGTACGCCGAGCGCGGCCGCAGCGACTTCGCCTGGTCGCTGGGCATCGTCACCTCGCCCACCAACAGCATCGGCAGCGTCCAGTGGGACAGCCCGGCCTTCCGCGCCGGACTGGCCGTCGGCATGCAGGTCATCGCGGTCAACGGCGCGGCAGCCTCGGCCGACGTGCTGGCCCGGGCGATCACCGCGGCCAAGGGTACCGACGCCCCGATCAGCCTGATCATCAAGGACGGTGACCACTACCGCACCGTGGCCCTCGACTGGCACGACGGCCTGAAATACCCGCACCTCGAGCGGATCGAGGGCACGCCGGACCGGCTGGGCGACCTGTTCAGCCCGCGCCGGCGCTAGGTCTGCTCGCCCCGTCGCGCTGGAGAGGCTTTACGCTCGGGCGCGAACCCGCCACCGTAGAGTCTCACCGCGCCGGTCCGGGCGCGTCTCCTGATCAACCTGCGTGCGAGAGTCCATGTCCCACATCCGTCTCCCCGCCACCGTCCTTGCCCTGCTGCTGGCGACGACGGCCCTGCCCGCCCTGGCCCAGAGTCCCGGCACGCCCTGGGTCACCGATGCGCGCGAGGCCGCCCTCGCCCTGCCCCGGGCCCAGCCGGTGATCCCGGCCCCGCAGGACCGGCCCTTTCCCGGGGTGATCACCTACCAGGCCGACGTCACCGACCTCGAGCACCGCATCATCTCGGTGCACCAGACCGTGCCGGTCAACGCCGGACCCCTGACCCTGCTCTATCCGCGTTACCTGCCCGGCAACCACGCCGGCACCGGCCCGATTCAGCTGCTGGCCGGCGTCACCGTCACCGGCGGCGGCCAGCGGATCGAATGGCTGCGCGACACCATCGACCCCTATGCCTTCCATCTCGACATCCCCGCCGGGGTCAGCGAGATCGCCGTCGACTTCCAGTGGCTGACCCAACCCGACAGCAGCGAGTGGCGCGTCGTCATGACGCCGGCCATCGTCAATATGGAGTGGGAAAAGGCCATCCTCTATCCGGCCGGCTATTTCTCCAACCAGATCCAGGTCGCCGCCTCGATCCGCCTGCCCGAGGGCTGGAACTACGGCACGGCCCTGACCACCACTGCATTCGAGAACGGCGTGGCCACCTTCGCCCCGACCGACCTCTACACCCTGATCGACAGCCCGATGTTCGCCGGGGCCCATTTCCGCCGGATCGACATCGACCCGACCGGTGACAGCGTCCATCTGAACATCGTCGCCGACGAGGCCGCGGACATCGCCCCGACCGCCGACCAGCTGGCCCTGTTCGAAAACCTCGTCGGCCAGGCCGACCGGCTGTTCGGGTCGCGCCATTTCGACCACTATGAGTTCCTCGTGGCCATGACCGACCAGCTGGGCGGCATCGGTCTCGAGCATCATCGTTCGTCCGAGAACACCGTCAGTCCCGACTTCTTCACCGACTGGAGCGCCAGCGCCGGCGGCCGCTCCCTGCTGCCGCACGAATTCACCCATTCCTGGAACGGCAAATTCCGCCGCCCGGCCGACGAGCTGACCGCCAACTACAACGTGCCCAGCCAGAACACCCTGCTGTGGGTCTATGAGGGCCAGACCCAGTACTGGGGCGATGTGCTGTCGGCCCGGTCAGGCCTGGCCAGCCGGGATGTCGCCATCGCCAACCTGGCCACGGTCGCGGCCTTCTACGATACCCAGCCGGGCCGTCAGTGGCGGGCCCTGCAGGACACCGACAACCACAACCTGCTGGGCTACCGCGTCCCCGGCCAGTATCCGTCATGGATGCGCGGCACCGGCGACTATTACCGCGAGAGCCAGCTGATCTGGCTCGATGCCGATACCCTGATCCGCGAGGGCACCCGCGATCGCAAATCGCTCGACGATTTCGCCCATGCCTTCTTCGGCGTCGACGACGGCGTCTTCACCCCGCGCGGCTATACGTTCGACGAACTGGTCGCGGCGCTGAACGCCGTCTATCCGCACGACTGGGCCGGCTTCCTGCGCGACCGGCTCGACGCGGTCGGCCCGGACGCCCGCGCCCCGCTCGACGGCATCACCCGGGCCGGCTGGCGTCTGACCTGGGTCGACAGCCTGACCCCGGTCGAGAAGTCGGTCCAGGGCGGCTGGGCCCGCGACTTCCAGTATTCGCTGGGCTTCACCCTGTCGGGTCCGGACAACAGCCTGGCCAACATCCGCTGGGACGGCCCGGCCTTTCGCCTCGGCATCGGGGCCGGCTGGAAGCTGGTCGCGGTCAACGGCACCACCGCCGACCCCGCGGCGCTGCGCGACGCCGTCACCGCGGCCAAAGGCACCGACGCCCCGCTCGAGCTGCTGCTGAAGTCCGGCGACCGTTTCCGTACCGTGGCCTTCGACTATCACGACGGCCTGCGCTACCCGCGTCTGGTGCGCATCGAGGGCACCCGCGACCGGCTGGCCGACATCTACGCGCCCCGGCGGCGTTGACGGAATGGGCGGCGGGCCTTGGCCCACCGCCCGCGTCCACCCAGACCTACAGCAGCTTCAGCAGGGCCTCGGCCGCCTCACGCGACGAGGCCGGGTTCTGGCCCGTGACCAGCTTGCCGTCGGTGACCACATAGGACCCCCAGTCGGGCCCCTTGGAATAGTCGCCGCCATTGGCCTTGAGCATGTCCTCCACGAGGAAGGGCACAATCCCGGTCAGGCCGACGGCCTCTTCCTCGCTGTTGGTGAATCCGGCGACCTTGCGGCCCTTGACCAGAAACGCTCCGTCCGCACCTTTCACATGCCGGAACACGCCGGGCGCGTGACAGACCGCGGCCACCGGTTTGTCGGCCCTGGCGAAGGCTTCGATCAGGGCGATCGAGGTCTTGTCTTCGGCCAGGTCCCACAGCGGGCCGTGGCCGCCGGGATAGAAGACGGCGTCAAAGTCGCCGGCCGACACACTGTCCAGCCGCACCGTATTGGCCAGCACCTTTTGCGCGGCCTCGTCGTCCTTGAAGCGGCGGGTGTCGTCGCTCTGGGCGTCCGGTGCGTCGCTCTTGGGATCCAGCGGCGGCTGCCCGCCCTTCGGCGAGGCGACGACGATGTCGGCCCCGGCGTCCTGCAACGCATAATAAGGCGCGGCGAATTCCTCGAGCCAGAAACCGGTCTTCTCGCCGGTGTCACCGAGTTGATCGTGCGAGGTCAGTACCATCAGGATTTTCATGGGGGCGTCCTTCTTTCGGGGGGAGCTACGCAGATGGGGTCCATCGCGGCTGTCGCCAGTCCAAACGCATACGGGCCCGGTGGTTTCCCACCGGGCCCGCTGAAGTTTTGCGATCCGGTCCCGAAGGACCGGGCCAGATTACTTGATCTGGATGGTCGCGCCGGCTTCTTCCAGCTTCTTCTTGGTCTCTTCAGCGATCTGCTTGGAGACGTTCTCGAGGACGTTCTGCGGAGCGCCTTCGACCAGGTCCTTGGCTTCCTTGAGGCCCAGGTCCGAGCGAACGCCGCGAACTTCTTTAATCACGTTGATTTTCTTGTCGCCGCCCGAGACGAGCACGACGGTGAACTCGGTCTGCTCTTCGGCGGCTTCGGCCGGAGCAGCACCACCACCGGCCGGCATGGCCATGGCGACGGGAGCAGCGGCGCTGACGCCCCACTTTTCTTCAAGCAGCTTGGACAGTTCGGCAGCTTCCAGAACGGTCAGTTTGGACAGGTCTTCAACGATTTTGGCGAGATCGGCCATGGGATGTTTCCTTCGGAGGATTGGGTTTCAGTAGAGAGTTTGCAGAGATGAAAGAGGCGGGTCCGCTTACGCGGCGTCCTTGGCGGCATAAGCGCTGAACACGCGAGCCAGTTGAGACGCCGGGGCTTGCACGACGCCGGCGATCTTGGTCGCAGGCGCGTTGAGCAGGCCCAGAATCGAGGCGCGGAGCTGGTCCAGCGACGGCAGTTTGGAGAGAACCTCCACGCCTTTCGCGTCCAGAACCTTGTCACCCATGAAGCCGCCGAGAACGACGAAGCGGTCGTTGGCCTTGGCGTATTCAGCGGTAACCTTGGCGGCCGTCACCGCGTCGTTGGCATAGGCGATGCCCACGGGACCCTTGAACAGGCCGTGGTAGTCGCTGCCTTCAGCGGCTTCGAGCGCCTTGAGCGCCAGGCGATTCTTGATCACCTTGAACGTGCCGGACTCCTTGCGGAGGCGGCCACGCAGATCTTCCATTTCCGCAACGGTCAGACCCAGGTTGTGGGTCACGACCACGGCGCCCGCGTCGGCGAAAACGCCCTTGAGCGTTTCGATCGACTCGGCTTTTTGAGCGCGGTCCATTGCGGTCTCCAGTCTGGTATTCACCGCCGGGCTTATTCCCGACGATGGCCCCGGCATTCCTATGGAATGCCGAGCGAGACGTTTCAGCAAAATCCGAGGATTTTGCTGTCCCAAAGCGCCGCGCATCGCTGCGAGACGGTCAGGCCGGTCGTATTGTCCGAAGGATGCTCAAACCCCGACGTCCGGAACCCGGAGCGTCTGGCGTCGTCTGCGTCCCCATCTCCCCACGGCACCAGAGGGCCCTCTGGCAGTTATGGCGCGGGTGACCCCCGTGCCCCGAAGTTCTCGGACAGGACCGTCACGGGCAGGGCCTGTGACGGGAAGCGGCGCTCTTACAGGGGAACCGTGGGGAAATCAACGGCCCCGGGGATATCGGCCGTCGCTATTTACGGCGGGCCGGGGCCGGCGTCCCCGCCGGCGACGGCAGACCGGCTCCGGCATACATCGCGGCCCGCACCTCAACCGGATCGCAGCCATAGTGTTCGCACATCCGGACCGCCATCTTGTCAAACATCCGCGGCATGACTGACATCACCGCTGCGGTGGCCACGGGCAGAAGCTCAAAAGTCTTGGCGATAATTGTCCGTCCCTCGGGTGTGTCATAAAAGGCCAGCAGCGCCTCGAGTTCGGATTCCGAAAAGCCGTTGGCATAGACCGGCACCATCTGATCCATCATCGCCGGCACCAGATCGCCGACCAATTCACCGGTCAGACCAGTAAGGAAACGCCGGTCCTCATCCGGCAGGTTCCGCCCCTCGGTCTGAACCTGGACCTCCACCATGGCCTGAATCGCTGTCCGCAGCTGTTCGCCCTGTATCAGATCGATATAGCGACGGCTCAGGGCCAGCTGGCGCGCGGTCACCGTGGTTTCCCCAGCCTGGGCCGGGATCTCCCGCGCCTCCACCCCGGCCGGTGAGGCCAGACACAGAACGGCTACCAGTGCCGTAACCCCCGTCAGTCGCATTGAATTTCCCCCGATGCGTTACTTCCCGGGTCACACTCTCGAGTTGTGTCTGATCTGGCAATCCCGTAAAGCGAAAAACATGGCCTCGGACCGACCTCAGCCGGCCGGACGTGCGCTCAGAAAGGCAAAGGCCTCGATCAGGGCCTTGAGCTCCGGCTCATCCACACGCTGTGACGCGGTCTCCGGCGTCACCCATTCCCGTTCGCGCTCTTCGCGCTCGGGCCACTGGTCGAGGATCTCGGTGACCTGCAGCGGAAACACATCCACGGCGCACAACTGGGTCTTGTCGCCCTTCAACCGTTTCAGATAGCGGAACATGCCCAGCGGCTCGCTGGTGATGTCGCCCCGGATCCCGGCCTCCTCAAAGGCCTCCTGGGCCGCGGCCTCGTGCGCCGCCCGGTCCTTCATCGGCCAGCCCTTGGGGATGACCCAGCGCTTCGTCTCGCGCGAGGTGATCAGCAGGATCTCCAGCCCACGCGCGCCCGTCCGCCACGGCAGGGCCGCGAACTGATGGCGCCGGTCCCGCCGGTAAATCTTGTTGGTCTTGTTTTTGGTCAATTCAATCCTGTCCTGTCGGCGTCCGCCGCCCTCCGCGCCGACAGCGGCGAAGGCCGACAGCAACCATCCGCCACCGGATGATTCGTCACAAACGAAAACGGCGGCAGGGATCGCTCCCCGCCGCCGCAATCATTCAACCGGTAAGGTCGGTCAGGCGTTCAGCGAAGCCGGATCGATCTTGAAACCGGGGCCCATCGTCGAGGACAGGCTGATACGCTTCACATAGGTACCCTTGGCACCCGACGGACGGGCCCGCGACAGGGCGTCGACATAGGCCTTCACGTTGGCTTCCAGGGCTTCCTGGGTGAACGAGGCCTTGCCGATCCCGCCGTGCACGATGCCGGCCTTCTCGACGCGGAACTCGACTGCACCGCCCTTGGCGTCCTTGACCGCTTGCGCGACGTTCGGGGTCACCGTGCCGACCTTGGGGTTGGGCATCAGGCCGCGCGGGCCCAGCACCTTACCCAGACGACCGACCAGGGCCATCATGTCCGGCGACGCGATGACGCGATCGAAGTCCATGAAGCCGCCGTTGATCTTCTCGTACAGATCCTCGGCACCGACGATGTCGGCTCCGGCGGCCAGGGCCTCGGCCGCCTTGGCGTCCTTGGCGAAGACGGCGACGCGAACGTCACGGCCCGTACCCGACGGCAGGTTGACCACGCCGCGGACCTGCTGGTCAGCGTGACGCGGGTCGACGCCCAGGTTGACGGCGATCTCGATCGACTCGTCGAATTTGGCGGTGGCATTCGCCTTGACGGCCTTGATGGCCTCGGCGAACGACAGGTTGGCTTCACGGTCGCCCGTCCAGGCCTTCATACGCTTGGTTTGCTTGGTCATGTGCTCAGCCCTCCACGACGTTCAGGCCCATGGCCTTGGCCGAACCCTCGATGATCTTGGTCGCGGCATCGAGATCGTTGGCGTTCAGGTCCTTCATCTTCTTCTCGGCGATCTCGCGCAGCTGGCTGCGGGTGACCTTGCCGACCACTTCGCGGCCGGTCAGCTTCGAGCCCGACTTCAGCTTGGTCGCCTCCTTCAGGAACCAGGTCGCCGGCGGCGTCTTGGTGATGAAGGTGAAGCTCTTGTCCTGATAGACGGTGATCACGGTCGGCAGGGGCGTGCCCTTGCCGACGTTCTCGGTGCGCGCGTTGAACTCCTTGCAGAAGCCCATGATGTTGACGCCGCGCTGGCCCAGTGCGGGGCCGATCGGGGGCGAGGGCGTGGCGGAAGCCGCCGGCACCTGCAGTTTGATATAGCCCAGAATTTTCTTGGCCATTGGTCTCTCCTGTGAGTGACCCGGGGTTCAGTCCGGGCCGGTGAGCCGTGGTCCGGCATGGCTGCCTCCCACGGATTTATGCGGGCGAACCCGCACCGCTCCCTGCGGAGCGAGGCGCGCGTGTAGCAAGGGCGGGCCGGAAAAGCAAACGGCGGCCCCGGGGGACCGCCGCTGCGATATGTGTCGTCTTTACCGGATGTGGCGGATGTCTCCGCCGCCGATGTGTCGCCTGTCTCGCCCGGATGTCCTGCCCGGGAACGATTCTAGCCGCTGTTCTTCTCGACCTGATTGTATTCCAGATCCACCGGGGTCGGACGGCCGAAGATAGACACGGCCACACGCAGGCGGGCGTTGTCCTCGTCGACGCTTTCGACCTGGCCCTCGAAACTGGCGAAGGGACCGTCAATGACCTTGACGGTCTCGCCGATGTCGAAGCGGATGGTGGGTTTCGGACGTTCGACGCCCTCCTCCACCTGACCGATGATGTTCTGGACCTCACGCTCGGACACCGGCAGGGGCTTGGTGCCGCCCGCCGCGCCGAGGAAGCCGGTGACCTTCGGCGTGTTCTTGACCAGGTGATAGGCCTCGTCGGTCATCTCCATCTTCGCCAACACATAGCCGGGGAAGAATTTGCGTTCCGAGTTGATCTTGCGACCGCGCCGGATCTCGACGACGTCCTCGGTCGGCACCAGGATTTCCGAAAAACACTCGGTCAGGCCCTGCTGGCGAGCCTGGTCCTGGATATGCTGGGACACCTTCTTCTCGAAATTCGAGTAGGCGTGGATGATGTACCATTTGTGCCGCGGATTGGCGGCCGGTTTGGTCTCGGGCGCTGCATCAGTCATGCGCGTCTCCTTATTGGCCGAAAGCGAGGACGTATTGGGAAATGATGGTCAGGCCGGCGTCGACAACCCAGAAGAAGATCGAGGCGATGACCACCATGATGAAAACCATCACGGAGGTGATCCAGGTTTCCTTGCGGCTCGGCCAGACGATCTTGCGACCTTCCGCACGAACCTGGCTGAAGAACTGCGGAATGGAGACACGCTTCTTCGGCACCGGCGTGTCGACTGCGACCGTCTGCGCCGCCGGAGCGGTTTTCATTCCCATCGTGCGACGACCGCCGGGGGTCTTGGCCTTGGCCATTCAGCGTCTCTTCAAACTCTTGATCCTGCCCGTTCAGATAGGAAGTCCCATCCGGCGGTAACAGGGGGAAATGGCAGGAGTGGAGGGACTCGAACCCACGACCCTCGGTTTTGGAGACCGATGCTCTACCAGCTGAGCTACACTCCTGTAGTGCCCGGACAAAGCACAACGCGCCGTGGGTCACCCCATCGGCGCGTGGTCCTCGCCAGACCGGGGCGTATGCCCGAGCGGAGGCGGGTTTTCAAGGGCAATCCGCCCCCGGACACGGCGATTGCGGCCGGGGCGCGGATCAGTTGTCCCGACGGGCGGCCCTGGCCTGGGCCTCGTCCTCGGCCTTGACCACCTGACGGAACAGAAGCTTGTCGATCCGGCGGTCGTCCATGTCGATGATCTCGACCTCAAACCGGCCCAGCTGCAGCACCTCACCCTCGCCCGGGACCCGCGACAACTGGTGCAGCACCAGGCCGGCGACGGTGTGGAAACTCTCGTTCTCGCCGAAATCCTCGCCCAGCATGTCGCACAGGTCGTCGAGGTCGGTGCGGCCGTCCACCATCCAGTTGCCGTCGGCCAGCTGGGTGACGAAGCCGGTGGGCTCATCGTGGCTCTCGTTGAAGTCGCCGGCGATCATCTCGAGAATATCAGTAGCCGTGACCACGCCCTCGAAGGCCCCGTATTCATCGACGATGAAAGCCATGTGGACATGGGTGCCCTTCAGGATCTCCAGCGCCTTCAGCACCGAGGTCGACTGCGGAATAAAGGCCGGCGTCTTGACGTGTTTCTCGACCTCCAGCTCCCCGCTGGTCAGATACGAGTCCAGCAAGTCCTTCTTGTGCACCACCCCGATCGGATGATCCAGATCACCGTCGCGGGCCACCACGATGCGGGAATAGGGGCAGACCCGGATTTCCTCACGCAGCACCTCGGCCGAATCGGCCAGGGCGACCCAGAAGACATCGGTGCGCGGTGTCATCGCCACCCGCACCGGCCGGTCGCCCAGGCGCAGAATTTCCTCGATCATCACCTGTTCCTCAGGCTCGATCAGGCCGGCCGACGTGCCCTCGGCCAGGATGGTCTCGACCTCCTCCTGGGTCACATCGGTGCCGTCGCGGTCCTTGACCCCCATGATCCGGAGGATCGCCGAGGTCGAGGCCGTCAGCAGCACCACGAACGGGTTCAGCACGACGGCCAGGCTGGAAATCGGCGCGGCCATCTTGGCGGCGATGGTCTCGGGGAAAATCAGGGCCAGACGTTTGGGCACCAGCTCGCCGACGATCAGCGAGACATAGGTGATGCAGACCACGACCAGGGCGGTCGAGAAAATCTGGGTGTAATCGACCAGGGCCGGAAACTGGGCCTCGAGAATCTTGTCCAGCTCTCCGGCGATGGTGGCCTGGCCATAGGCACCCGCCAGAATACCGATCAGAGTGATGCCGACCTGGACCGCTGACAGGAAGTGGGTCGGATCCTCGGCCAGCCTCAGGGCGGCACGTGCCCCCTTGTCCCCGCGCTCGGCCCGGCTTTGCAGCTTGGATTTACGAGACGAGACGACCGCGAGCTCGGTCATGGCGAACAGGCCGTTGAGCACCACGAGGAGCAGAACGACAACGATGGCGATGGCTAACATCTAGGAGGAGATAGACCGGCGCGGCGCGACAGTCGGCGTCCGCAGGGGGATATTAGAAGAGGTTTCGGCTTTCCGCCACGTTTTCCTTGAATCTCAGCCGCGGGGACCGGTGTCGACGGCTCCGTAGGGCCCGCGCACATCGGCATTTCCCGGGATTACCGCAGCACAGGCGGACATGCCGATCAGGGTGCCGATGAACAGACCGATGCGAAGCGCACGCAACATGATTACCAAATCCCTAACGTTCAGATTGCGAACGTAGAGGCCGGTTTTCGGTTGCGCTCAAGTCCTTGCCCCTGACAGGCAACCCCTTAACCGTACCAGGTCACCTGCCAGGCGAACCCGACCGGACAGCAGAACGGGCGGCCCCTTGCGAAGGCCGCCCGCCCTGTCAGTAGCCGATCAGACCTGGCTGCGCGGCTTGGTCGTCGACTTCGGGGCCTTGGTCAGCTTGTCAGCCCACGACTGGGCCACCTGCCCGGCCGCAGTGCGTCCACCCAGACCAAAGGCCAGGGCTGCGGCGACGGCCGCGGCACCCAGAACCAGACCGAAGGCCAGTATGACGATTTCATCGGCAATGCCCATGAAGCTCAGACCCATGGCTGTAGCCAGGGCGATGGTTGCCCAGCGCACGATGGTCGAGGCGAAGCGATCCGCCCCGTCCGTTCCACGGTTGATGGCATTGCTCAGAACGTCGGCCAGGATCACGCCGGCGACGATGATGACACCGCCGGTCACGATCCGCACCGCCAGACTCAGCACCTCCTCAACGAGGGCCGCGACAGCACCGAATTCCAGCAGGCGAGCCGCTTCTATCGCTGTAAAGGCGACGATGGCGACCATGGCCAGCAGGCCGACGATGCGCGACGGGGTCAGCGAACGCGACACCGACTTGTCACCCATGGCGCGCGCCGTCGCCGGCGTCACGTCACCGGCATAGGGAGCGGCGACCTCGGCCGAAGCCCCTTCGGGGCGGGCCGATGACAGGCTGACAAAGCCACTGATGCTGCGGTCAAATCCGGTGGCCGGCAGCACCCGTTCGATGACCTGGGCGACCCAGCGACCGATGAACCAGCCGATGGCCAGAACGATCGCGGCAGCCAGGACCCGCGGGATGGCGTCGAAGACCGTGGCCAGAACGGCGACGGCCGGAACGGTCAGGGACTCAATGCTCAGCTGTTCCAGCGCCGCAATGGTGATCGGGATCAAGATCAGCACGAACACCAACGTACCGATGGCGGTACTCACACCGGTCGACCCGGTGGCCCGCGCCAGACCGGCCCGGTCCAGCCAGGCGTCGGCGCTTACAGCCTTCAGGGCGGCTTCGGTCACCCGGCGTGCCAGGGTAGCGACGATGTAGCCAATGAAGAAGATGAGGACCGCGCCGAGAATGCTGGGCAGGAAGGACGCGACCTGATTCAGCAAGGTGTTCAGCGGGGTGACGACCTGTCCCAGGTTCAGCACACCCAGGGCAGCGACGACGCCGAACAGCAGGATCAGCCAGAAGGCCACATCACCCAGGCTGTTGCCGATCGAATGTTTCGGGTTTTCACTGAGGTTGGCCTTGGCCGCGCCCGGGATCCGGTCGACCCCCTTGGCCAGCGCCCATTTGATCGCGGTGCCGATGGCCCACGCGCCGACGAGGATAAGCAGCGCGCCCAGCCCCTTCGGCAGCCAGACCTGAATCAAGGCGTCCCAGCCTATGAATTCGTATCTTGCGTTGTACATTCTACCCTCCCTTGTCCACGCCTCGGGGTCGAAACGCTCCTGCAGAGCTAACGGCTCCGGTTCAATGGCGTTCCGGGGACAAAGAAAAACCCCCGCCGGTTTGCACCGGCGGGGG
>TARA_R110002012_G_scaffold311981_1_pt1 | contig 19632 bp, 12 predicted proteins | sample TARA_R110002012 | Tara Oceans TARA_R110002012 (sample SAMEA4396515) | marine metagenome | biome: Westerlies Biome; feature: [DCM] deep chlorophyll maximum layer (ENVO:01000326); material: water (ENVO:00002006), including particulate matter (ENVO:01000060) such as... | depth 40 m | reverse complement strand
AACCCTACCATTTGGAGGTAATACACTAAGATGAATGTTCTTAATGTCTCTGCGATTAACTTCAACATCAATACCACCAATTTTAGCAAATTTAACATCTGGCTTTGTCACTAATGATATTCCTTTTGAGCTTTTATTAGCTCCATTATTTCGACAATATCAACTTCATAACCTGTGACTTCCTTCCGAATTGCATTTGCTATTTCACGTTCTTTAAACCTATCATCAAGCCAGTCTGCTTTTTTTGTATAGCGCACAGCTGTATCTATTTTGGTTGTTAACACTTCATCATTACCGAAGTTATCGTAAATCGCTTGCTTAGCATTAGTATCAATTGTTTCAGGATAACTATGCGCTGTATTCTCTGAAGGGGTAACTACTTTTTTGGCTAGTGCTCGAATTTGTTCAAGGTACTCCTGATATTTTATTGCTCCTTCTCTACGCTGTTTAATAATCTCATCAAGTAAAGTTGCCATACTATCGAAGTATTTAGGGTTTACAGGATTTTCATCTACTATAGTTTTTCTAACATTGTTCTCTATAGCTTCTGCCATTGCCTCTTCATTTTTTCTTAAATTTTCAGGTAGCGACTCTAACCCTTTGCCATCGTTATTTACGACTAAATCAATTAGCCCTAGCTCCTCAAAATCCATAAGTTGCTCACTATCGTCAGCACGAATATACATATCTAGAAGATGACGCATGGCTGGTTCAAAACGCTTCATTTCTAATAAATCACCACTCGCAAGCTTGATTTCATCTCTTACTTTTTCAAAATATGCGACTTCTTTTTTAATATTGTTAGCTTTTTCTGAACTGTAACCTGCTTGCTCCATTTCGTTAGCAAGGTTTGTATACGCTCGAATTAACTTTGCTACTGTTTGATAGAGAGTCAATCGTAATGCTTCTTTTTCTGTGCGAGCCTCTTCATTTTCAGGCTCAACACCAGACACACCACAAAAATAATGAATGAAATCTTTAGTATCTCTTGGTGCCTTAACAGGTTCGCATAAGGCTCTAACCGCTTCTAAAGCGTTATCAATATCTAACCTTGACTGTTCTAATCGGTCTTTTAGTAAGCCAGCAACATCTTCATCATCATAACCATCAAATGCTTCAGCAGTATACTCTTTAATGGCTTTATCAAGTGAGCGGAATAAATCTTTATAATCGATAATATAGCCATACTCTTTTTCTTCACCATCGAGCCTATTTACGCGGCAAATGGCTTGAAACAGGTTATGATCTGCCATGTTTTTATCAATATACAAATAGGTTGCAGATGGTGCATCAAAACCAGTCAAAAGCTTGTCTACTACAATAAGTAGTCTCATTTGACCTGGTTCTTCAATAAATCGTTTTTTTACAGCCTTTTCGAATTCTTCTACTCGTTTAGTTGCTTCTTCTTCATTTTGTTCAAAATATTCAGACAACATTTTTCGATATGTATCATATTTAAATAATTTTTCGGTATGACCTTCACCAGATTCTTCACCTTTTATTGAGCTTGCTGATGCTTGGTAACTAGTAACAACGGCACATTTCCCAGCTAGATCAGTTTTGCTAAAGAGGTCGTAAACAACACATGCCTGATGTACGCTAGCACAAACCAACATGGCATTACCTCTACCAGAAAGTAAAGCTGGCTTGAGTTCCATGTCCATCAAAATGTCACTTACAATTTGCTCTAGTCGAGATTTACTAGAGAGCACTTTTTGCATTGTGCCCCATTTTTGTTTTAGCTGCATTTTAGCTAGGTTTGATAATCCCTTGGTTTTCAATTCAAACCATTGATCAACTTTTTTCTCTGATGTTAAAAATTGGTCAATATCCCTAGCTTCGTAGCGTAAATCGAGGACAACACCATCGCTTACAGCTTCATCAAATTTATAGGTATGGATGTAAGGGCCGAAGACTTCTAAAGATTTCTTCTTATCTTTCTTCATCAAAGGCGTACCAGTAAAACCAATGAACATGGCTTCAGGGATAATAGCTTTCATTGCATCATGCAACTTGCCCGACTGTGTTCGGTGGCATTCATCAACAAACACAAACAAATTACCTTTAGCTGAAAAGTCGCTAGGAATACTTTGTGTTAACGCTTCAAGGTATTCCTTAGTAGCTTCCTCATCTTCTTTATCATTGATTGCTTCACCATTACGGCCAAACTTATGTACTAATGAACAGAATAGCCAAGGGTTAGTTTGGTTTAAGGTGGCAACAAGATCTCTGCCACTCTTTGTCTTATAGATTTCCTCATCAACACCAAAAAACACTTTTTCAATTTGTTCGTCTAACTCAGTGCGATCTGTGACTATTAACACACGAGAGTCAGTAACATTTTCTCTAATCCATTTAGCTAACCAGACCATAGTTAGGCTTTTGCCTGAACCTTGAGTATGCCAAACAATACCATCTTGCTTTGATTTGACATGCTGCTTTGCTGCTTTAATACCAAAGAACTGATTATGTCGGCAGGTTTTCTTAATACCAGCATCGAATACGATGAAGTCATGAATTAACTTTAAAAACCTATGTTTGTCGCAGGTTTGGGCAATATGAACATCAAGAATATTTTCGGTATTTATATGTGGCAAAGGTAAGGGGTTAGGGTTCTCTTTACCTTTAGATTCCTTCCATTCAAGGTAGTACTTTTCGGAGGTTTCAATTGTGCCATAGCGTATGCCTTGGGTATCGTTACCAGCCATAACCAATTGCATTGTTGTGAAGAAATTTCTAATGAATGCCTTCTTCTGATTATCTAGGTTTTGTCGTATACCTTCACTCACAGACACTGAAGAACGCTTAAGCTCAATAACGCCAAGTGCGATTCCGTTTATATAAATAACAATGTCTGGGCGCTTTTTTAACTCGCCCTTTACGGTAACTTCTTCGGCAATAGCAAAGTCATTGGCTTCAGGGTTTTCCCAATCAATAAGCCAAACTGTTTGGTTTTGCTCGCCTACACCTTCTTTTTCTTTAACACCATAACGAAGCAAACGATATACATCTTTGTTTGCATCAAATAGTTTTTTGCCTTCACCCAATGAAGCCGCTGTGTCTATTTTACGTAATGTCCGAGTAATTAGTGCTTCAGATATACCACGGTTTTTAAGCCATTTTGTTAAAATACTTGTTTCAATATTTCGGTTGTTTTCACGGTATTCCCAATCACCTAAATATTCGTAATTTAATTGCTCTTTAAAAAACTTAACAACTCTATTTTGCGTTTTTCGTTCTCTTTGGCCGACATTACTCATTTACTTATATCCCTTAAACTTGAGCAAAAATTAAGTACTAAACTTCTTACATCATTAATTTCTGTTTGGTTGTTTTCATGAAAATAACCTTTTATGCCAACGCTTTCAAAAAGAGACTTTTTATACTCGAACCCGTGTTTTTCTAACAATTCAAGTAAAGGAGGAGAATATGAATCTATATCACCACCTACAAATTTAAGGTTATATTTAGTTGGATATCTTCTTATTTCAATGGAGTATCTAGAGCCATCAAGTATCCATCCAGCAACATAAGTATATGCATATTCTTCTCTTGATTTGACTTCGTTGTACCTAAGTATATCGAAAGGACTTAGTAGCTCTTTTTCTTTAGTTAACTCTAGTTCTATCACCTTAGAATAAAGCTCAATATGATTATGATTTCTTTGCGATTGGCCTAGCAATATAAATTCAGCATTACTTTTCTCTATAAACCCTTGCTGACAGTATGCCATCAGCTCTTTATGCTTAATTAGAGCTTTTTTCCAGGGAACAATGCCTTCATTAGAAAGGGCTTGCTCACATATAGCAGTTAGTGACTCCTTTAGGTTAGACTTATCGAATAAAGGGTCATTTAATAAGGCTTTAACAAATTCCTGTTTCTGCTCTATTGCTGGTGTTCCTATTCGAAGTAATCTTCGCCAACTGTGATCACGAGGAATGTTATTTCTAGTATCACGAGAAGATAACATGTTGTACTTATCACCACGTTTATCAGTAAAATAAACGCCTTTACTAAGTACTGCTCTTTCCCAAAGGAAATCAATAGAAGATGAACTTCTTTCTATAAGATCAAACACTGTTGTAATTGAGTTTGCATATTCTCTATATTGTTCAATGTACTGATTATCTTCTTCTTCACTCCATTCACAATGTTCATGCTCACGGTAAAAATCGAGAACGCCCGAAAAATTTAAGATACAGCCAATTTGGCCATCTAAAAAGGCGTGTTTTTCTGATGAAATAATTAGCTCTCGCCAGTTATCTGACTTTAACAATAAATGGGCTTTTATTTTTTCTTCAAGAATTTGTGCACCAGTAAAACCGGATATATCTAAATCATCCGTTAATGCTTCTAAGATAGGGGCATTAATTTGACATAACTTGTCAATGGCAAATAATGCCTTATTAAATTCATCCGCAGTATTAATAATAGTATTTTCAGTCAGGTTATATATTACTCGTACCCACTCAAGCAGTTCATTTGGCTCAGGTGATTTACCTAAATATGTATAAAATGCGTAAAAGCGTAATTTGTCATCATAATTAGCGGAGTTATCTAGTACTTTATTAAAGGTTTTATCTTCTGAGTAATAATAATCATCTATTAAGTAGGGCTTAATTTTATTATCGTTTAATCCATTATTACAAATAAGATCAAGCGTACTGATGAGGCGAATAATAAACGCTTTATTAAGACAGCCTAACTTTTCGTATTTCAGCAAAGTTAACGGTTGCAGTCGCCCATTTCGACCAAATATATCATTACCAGCCGTATAGAGGTTAATTGACGATTCTTTATTATCTTCTAAATACTGGTAGGCAATGATTAAACGAAAAAAATTCATCAACTCATCGTCAAAGGTATTATCGTCAGAGCAAACATTGCGGTAGGGCCAGAATAAGTCTGCCCAATCGGTATCTATTTTATGAATGAAATACTCGTAGCCACCAACATCGTCATCTTCAAAGGTAAGCTGATAGGGAGGCCAAGGCGTTTCAAAAGATTTTATTTTTTGTTCAAGCTTAGCTTTAAAGTTTTCAAAAATTGTTAGTGGTTTACCACGAGCATTCATCTTTATATAAAGTTCATCAGATAAACCAAATGAATGTAGGTCTAAAAACTGAAAGGTAATAAAAGGGGCGCTGGTATCTATCAGCCTCGCATAAAGTCCTTTAGATTTAGCTGTAAACCTCTCTTGAATGGCGTCTAGCATATTCAAACAAGCATGAACGGTGGGGTCTTGCTGCCATGATAAGTAAAACCACTGGCTGTTACGTATTTGTTCGCTGATATTACTGTTTGATATTGTGATGTCTTTAGCAGTTAAAGCGTTAAAAAACTCTGTGGTGCTAGGTCTTGTTTTGTAAGTGAAACGTGAACAACTTTTACCATTACTACCTGTAACAAAGCGTTTTCTAAAGTCTTCTAGGCAATTATTTTCAACCGCTAAATACCAATGCAGTAAGAATAGCGTAGTAAGTCGTTGTTGACCGTCTAAAACTGAAAACGCCTTTTGATCACCGTCTTCAAAATTTCCATAAACGAAATCTAAATCCAGTGGTTGGCGTATATCGCTATCATCAACGTTTAGCGCGTCAAATAATGAGTTTAAAAAGAGTGTTCTTACTTCTGTTTCTTTTGTTCTTCCTTGTGCGTAATCACGCTGCAATATAGGGATTTCAATTGAATCTACAATGTCAAACAACCCATAGAAGGTTAAGCTCTTACCTTTACTCATTGGTGTACTCCTTTACCTGAGAAAAAACCAAACAACACTTCACCCATTGCTTGTTGATGATCTTGGCTATCTTTTGATTCCCAAAACAGCATTTTATCTACATGCTTGCTGTAATATTTTAAAAAAGCATTTTTAGTACACAAGGGAACAAATGTAGCCTCTTTATCTAACGCGATAATGCGCGAGCGTTTGATAGGAAATACTGCATTTTGATAGCTTCGATTGGTTGAACTGTCCAATAAAGTAAGATTACCAATAGAGTTATCAACGTCTTCATCACTCTTAGGGTCATACATTGCAATGGTTTGCTCATAAATAGATTCAAACTGGTCATTGTCGAATGAAGCTGAGTTCATCAGTGTAATAGCATCTTTTCTTAGGTTATTTTCAGTATTGATTTCATCAGATGTCTTTTCTTCACTCTCTACTGATGGATCATCAGATATGTAATCAATAACATTTTTGAGCCAAGCTTTTTGCTTTTCCTTTCCATTGGGTATTTCAGATGCAACAGATCTAATATGTTCAATATCCCATTTATCTGTCTTATATTTCTCGAATTGGAATCGAGCATTAGTTACTGGGTTAGCAAGTAAACTAGCGATATTGAATAGTAAAAGGATTGAGCGAAGTCGTTTGGCACCTGAGTCGTAAGTAAGCACACTCAGCTTCTCGTCAATCCAATCTTTCGATAGTGAACTGTAATCTTGGTGCAATAAGGACTTTTTAAAAATGAGTTCTATTAATGACTGGCGAAAAACATATTTGGTGTCGCTGGTTTGGCTTAAATCAAATAATGTTTCTATAGGTACATCTTGTGAGATTAAATAGCCAATTAAGTGAAATAAAGCCCGGTCATTAAACCATTCTTCTAATGTCATAAAGCATTGCTTAACCTTTAACCACTCTTGAATAACGTCAGTACTTTCATCATTTTCATTATTAGCATTAAGTAAACGGTTAAACTGTAGAAATATTTTTAGTTTGTCATTTTCTAATATTCCTTCGCTATCAATATCTCTTGCAGCTAAAGAGAGTACAAATTCTATACGGTTTGTTTCAGTTTCCGTATTGCTGATGAAATACCAAAATGCATCATCCTGCAAACGCTTTTCTATAGCATCCCATTCTTGTGAAATCTTTAATTGTTGTAAGTCTTGTATTGGTTTTTTACTGTGTTTATCGTCAACATTTTTAGCAAAATTGCTCGACTTTAAAAACAGCGCCTTAACTAATTCAGCATTAACGAGTGGTATTTTACCCATGTTAAGTCGGGTAAATACTTCGGTAACATTTTCGGTCTCGTTTATCTGATACCAAATAACTTTAACATCGTTAAGAAAAACTGATTCAATATCATTAACTCGATGTATTTTGTCTTTGAACCAGCTTCTAATTTGGCTGTAGCTTTCATAAATGAAGTTAAAGTCGATATTCTTATCTTTCTGACTTTCATCTAAATTAATTATGTACTCACGGCTTTCGGGGCGAGTCTCGTATTCAATAGTATATAGCTGCTTCCTAAAGTCTTCTGCAAACCTTGAATTAAAGAAACCTAAAATCAGCAATATTGTCGTTAACCTTTGTTGACCATCGACTAACTCCCATTGCTTACCTCGTTTTTTAACTACAACAGGTTGCAAGCAATAAAAGTCTTGCTCAGACCTGTTTTTATTTAGGCAAAACTCATAAACGTCATTTAGCAATTCAGTAACTTGTCGTTGAGTCCAGCGATAGCCCCGTTGATAGGCTGGAATATAAAAAGAAAGTTCCAGCAGGTCATTGATAGGTTTTAACTCTAATTCATTATTTTCAGACATCCGTGTTCCTTAATTTTTATCAAATGGTAATCTCGTGCGACCAGTAAGTAGCTCTTGCATCATGCCCTGTTTTATTTGACGGGTTTTCGTCAAGCGTTGCTCAAGGATTTGAATTTCACTATCCATATCCGACAGAATGTTGGCAATGGCGGTTTGTTCTTCTTTAGTAGGTAAGATCACTGGTAGTGAGTAAAAATCACCATGATTTAAATCAGGTATTGTGCTTGTCCCAGCTTTATCTAGAATACGTTTCTTAGATTCTGGAGAACGTAAAAAGTAGATAAAGAAGTCTCTGCTTAATTTACTCTGGTCATAAAGGATCTTAAAAAAATTATTATGGAAAACACCATCAACTCCCGTCACAACAATTCCTGTATTCCCAGTCCTCGTCATTAAAATCTCATTTTTGGTACAACAAACAGCGGAAGAATATTCATCGATGTACTCTACGGGTTCATTTGAATTTAATGACTGAATTGTTATATAAACTTTAGAAATGGCAGATGGATATGACTTTCTTTGTTCTATTGCAATCTGTAGTCCTTGATTAACACTTGAGATATCACCCATTTTGCTAATTATCCAATCCTCAGGGATTTCACCTAAATCACTGGGCTTAGTGCCTTTTGAATGTCCTTTATTTTCACCATCAGTGTTTGTAGCAAACTGTGGTAAACGGGTTTTACCTGTCAGCAGTTGCTGCATGGTTCCTGTTTTTACTGCTTGTTTTTTAGCTATTAGGTTTTCTAATTCTGTTAATAGCGTATCGACATCAGATAAAACATTGGCAATAGCTGTTTGTTCTTTATGTTCAGGGAAAGATGCAACCACACTTTCAATTGTGCTTGCATTAAGGCTTGGAACTCCTGATGCTTCGTTGTATTGCATCCAATCAATCATGCAAAATTTATAGTAAATAAACTTTGCAGATTCATCTTTGTTAATTTCAGAATAAAAAAGCGTATCAACGGTCCAAAAGGGGCTAGCTATGTATCGAGGCTTATTAATCGACCCTTTACGCCCAATTAATACGGAAGGTTTTTTATAAATGGGCGTATTTGTAGTACCCATTTGTCCTCCAGTTCCAAAAATAGGGTATACACCATCGGCAACTTCTATAGCTTTTTGGTCCTTACCATGCCTTATGCTCATAACTTGACCAAAGTTTTTTACACTCCAATCTACAGGAATAACACCAACGTCTGTTTGCTTATATCCTTCGGGCACTCTCGGTGCTGTCACTTCACTCATAACGTCCACTCCAAGCCCATTGCTTTTAAATGGTCGGATACTTTATCGTTTAGAGTAGTGACTGATTTAGTTAATGTTGGTAATGGAATGCTATAGCGTTCTTCTAACTCTTTAACGCGGTTAGCCATATGCTGGGTGACACGTTCTATTTCTGCAACGATAGAGGCTTGTAATGTTACAAGCCACTTGTCATCGACAATTAGTGCTTTAATTTCACCAAGTGGGATAGTAGGGTACTTTTCAATTAATAATAGGTATAACGCGTTTTCTGCTTCTTTAATTTCAGTGTTAGTTGCTGTTTCATCAGCAGCTAATGATTGATATTGATATGCAACTTCTAGGTTAACAACACTTTCTTCTTTGCTGTGTATTATTAGTGCTTGCTGAATAAACTCGATTCTTTGTAATAACAGTGCTTTAAGTTGCTTTTTCACTGCGGCTAACTCATCTGTTAATTGAATAAAGCTATTTAAAGCTTCAAGCTCATTGTTGGTATCTAGCTCGCCAATGGCTTTGATTCGCTTACTTACGTTTGTTTTAGTTAACTTACCTTTTTTGTTACATAGCGGAGCATAAATTAATTTATGTTCAGGCGATTGTTCTAACTCTTTTAGGTTAATAGTAGCAAGTTCAACTTGCTCTTTAGTCTCTTTAAGTTGTTCTGCTAAAGGGCTGTTTAGTTGAGAAACAACATCTTCTTCCCAGTTATTTACACACTCGATGATATCTGCCTTACTTGGCTTTTTGGCACTTTCTGTAAGTGCCTCAAGTGCCATTTCTTCACCGCCATGCTCTTCAAGTAATAACTGCATGTTGTTTTGAATATTTTCTAAATCAGTTTTTAGATCATCAATATGGTCTTGTTCTGCTTGAAAATAACGAGCTACCACAAGATGGGTGGGAATTAATTCACCTTTATAACGCTTTTTGTCTAATACAAAGTCATGTGGTTCTTTATAAACATTTTTACCTTTATCGTCTTTTACAGGGATCAGAATTCTTAATGAATTACCTGCCTGCCAGTCATCCTGCACTAACACATAAACATCGTCTTGCATGATGTCAGCCCAGTAATCCATCAGGATTTGATATATATCGTATTTGCTGATTAGTTCACTATTTGCATAGGCGGATAACAAGTTTTCAGAGATGTTAAAGATAATGCTTTTAGGATTATCATCTTGTTTAATATCTTTAAGGGCTGCTTGCGTAATCCAATTTTTAAATGGCAATAAGCTTCGGCTAGCAAAGCTGATAAACTCTTGATTAGCTAATATGCTAGCCTTAACTTTACTTGCTTCAATCAAACCATGGCTATAACCAGAACGAGCAGGTTCGAATAGCGTTGCACGGATACTAGGAAGTACTTGCCAGTATGCATCAAGTGCGTCTATATCTCGGTTTGGAATTCCGCCTTGTAAATGGCCACTCAAATCATGGATATCTTCTGGTTCAGATGAGTCAATATAACGTGGAATATTAAGGTTATAGTCATTAGTGGCAATTTCGTTTAGCTCAACCAAACGGCTGAAACGTTCAACTACTAGCCCTTTATTGAAGACATCAACTATTTTATGGATATCTTGGCTGCGTAAGCGATTCTTATTGCCGTCTTTTATAAAGCCTTTACTTGCATCAATCATAAAGATTGGACGGCCTGTCATTTTAGGTAAGGCATCTTCACTGCTTTCATAGTCTTCGACAGCTTTTTGAGCATGCTCTTTGTCAATAATAATGATACACGCGGGTATACCAGTGCCATAAAACAAGTTAGCAGGTAAACCAATAATACCTTTGATGTAGCCTTGTTTAATTAAATTCTCACGGATAGTTGCTTCAGCATTACCACGGAATAACACACCGTGTGGCAAGATCACGGCACCTTTACCTGTGCTTTTTAAGCTTTTGATAATGTGCAGTAAAAAGGTGTAATCACCATTTTTTTCAGGAGGAATACCCCAAGGGAATCGGTTATACAAATCATCTTCTGGGGTTAAGCCATTCGTCCAGTTTTTATTTGAAAATGGCGGGTTGGCGACTGAAAAATCGAAGGTTTTAAGTTGGTTGTTGTCATCTTTCCATTGTGGAGAAGATAAGGTGTTTCCCTTCCAAATTTTAGCTGTTTCGTTATTGTGCAAAATCATGTTCATGCGAGCTAATGCTGCGGTAGCACCATCATTTTCTTGCCCAAATAATGTGAGTCCGCGTGGTGCTTCATTGCTTGCTTTTAATAATAAAGAGCCAGACCCAGCCGTTGGATCATACGCTGTAGCATCTTGTGGCGTGTTTTCGTTTATACCAACGACTTTTGCCAAAATTTGTGATACTTCAGACGGTGTATAGAATTGGCCTTTAGATTTACCAGATTCAGTTGCAAAATGACGCATTAAGAATTCATAAGCATCACCTAATAGATCATCACCATCAGCACGGTTAGATGATAAGTCTAGATTCTGAAAAATACCAACGAGCTTGGTTAAAAGGTCAACCATGTCTTGACCGTCACCTAACTTAGCATCATCGTTAAAATCAGCTTCGTCAATAATGCCTTTTAAATCATTTTCTTCAGCTAAAGCGGCAATGACTTTATTGATTCTTTCACCAATATCTACTTTGCCTTTAGCATCGATTAAGTCATCGTAACTTGCGCCATCAGGCACAACAATCATGCCGTAAGGGTCGCCTTTGTATTTGTCGCTGACGTACTTCATGAATAACATAGTGAGTACGTAGTCTTTATATTGGCTGGCATCCATACCGCCACGCAGCTCGTCACAGCTTGCCCATAATGATGAATAAAGTTCTGTTTTTTTAATTGCCATGGGAAATTATTTAATCCTTTGTATGTAAGCCGTATTAGAGTTGGTCTGTATTTAAACCAGCGGCTTTTAATCGCTGAGTAAGATTGCGCATTTTTGAAAATTCAGTACCGAAACTGGGTTTTAGGCCAACGCCTTCACAAAACTCTTTAGCAGTAATGCTTTTTAAGGCATCTGCGTATTTGATCATTTGTAAGTGCATTTCAGTGGTGTACTGATTGCGAGGTGCTTCGTCTAATGCATGTTTGATATTGTCGAAGATTGCTTGCTCGGTCATATGGCTATTCTTCTTTTTTGTGATGATTTATCTAATTTATATAAATTAGATAATTTAGCAAGGAGAATATTGTGAAACTTTCTTAGACTTTGATCTTATTGGTATCTGCTGTTTATGCAAATTACTTCTATACTAGGCTGTTAATAATTATTTTTAGTTATATTAATTAGCAGGTTTATCTCATTGTAAAATTTACAACTATTGAAAATAGCTAATATTTTCCTGCCAAATAAATAATTTACGTTATATAAAATATCTAATAAAAACAGATGCTTTTATACGTATTTGCAATCTACTAATCTATTGTGCTTGATGCTATATCTAAAAAATAAACAAATTTTAGAAATAGTGATTACATGAAAAAAAGAAATGATATAACGATAAAGATAAGAGATGGTTGGATAAAGGATTGGAGAGAGAAAAATGCACAAGACACTGGCTATTACTCTTTTCTGACTACTCAGGATGTAAAGTCTGATGGCTCGAAGAACAGAAGCCCTGATTTCGAGAACCCTCACCGAGACAGAAATTTTTTATCACTTAATGAGTGCCTTTACTATTTAGTTCTTCTTTTCGACCCAAGAATAAAGACTATTAAAGAACAATACCCACTTTTGGAAGTAGAGCGAACGCAATATATAGCAAAAGAGCTAGGGCTAAGACACTCAACTTACCCGTTTAGCCGAAATGTACCAATTGTGATGACCAGTGATTTCTTATGCGATACCGTTTACCGGAAACAGGTTGTTTATTCAGTAAAAGATGAACAGGCATTTGATGACGATGAACTAAAAGAAAAGTATCAAAAAAATCAAAAAATTGAAAAAGCTTTTTGGGCTACTCAGAATACTGGTTGGCACCTAATTCGCAGTAAAGAAATTAAAAATATTTTTACAGAAAATTTGGAAAAGATTGTTGTTGATCTAAGACTAGGTGATGAACTCAGTCTTGTTTTTAATCAGTGGATTATGTTCATTATCAACAATTGGTCTAAGCACTACTTTGAACCTACGATTAATCTATTTGATAAAACTTCAACGCTCTTTGGTATTAGCTACGAGCAAGCAATTTCACTATTTCAGCATGCTATATGGCATCGCTATATAAAAATGGATTTACGTAAACTCCTTAATTATCGACTTTCACCGAGTGAATTAGGGGCTAATTTAAATGTCTAGTAAACAACTTGCCGTTAACTCCCAAATTGATGTTGATGGATTAGACATAGGCACTGTCTTATTCCCTGCTTTAGCTAGTTCAGATTGTGGTATACACGAGCCTCACATTGTAATTTATGCAAACTCGTCTACAGACCGCATCTTTGCGATGAACATGAAAAAAGATGTAATGCCTAAAGAATTTAGCTATGAGGAAACTCTATCATCAATTGACGAAAAATGTCTTTTAAAGGGGCGAGTAGAATTACCTGAATACATGCAAATACCAGAATCTTGGGTACCTGAAAAGCAAAAGGAAAAGCGAAATGAAATATTCGAAAGAATAAAACCAATTATAAGTAACTTGGAAGACTTTATTTTAGGCTCTTACGGCAAAGGTTTCATTAAGAACGCCATGAATCATGGTGGAAAAAAACGTTCTAAGGGGCAAGTGTATAGGGACTTATGGGCTTATTTTAGATCGGGCTGCAATATTAATATCTTCTTACGTCAACCTGGAACAGGAAAAACAACCAATAGAAATTATTCTGCAAAACCGGGACCTAATTCTGGTATTGGGCATGTAGCAACCAAAACAGATGTCAAGAATGTAATCAAAGCAATTAGAGCTTTTTATAAAACAAAGAAACCGACAATGTACTTGGAGGGCGTTTACCAAAAATGTCTAGATCATTACTACAGCGACCGCATTTTTGATCTTGAAAAGCGAAGAACAAAATATGAACGCTGGAATGACGATAGATTAATTACTGAATGGCAATTCATGAAAATTGCTAGAGAATATAGGAAAAAGCATAAATCTAAGATAGAAAAAGCACAAGGGATTGAAGCTGAAGTTGCCAAAAATGAAAAGCCATCAGAAGGAACGCTTCATGACTTTTATGACAAAGGTATTGGTTATTACTATCAAATTGATGAAACGCCCTTTGATGTTGAACTGGTGTGTCAATTCGACCCAACTCGGAAAAAGCGAATAGGTAAAGCTACTGTTTATGTTGTGCGTGATATGAGTTCACGAGCATTTGTAGGACTTTATATTACGTTGAAGAACCCCTCTGCTGATACAGCACGAGCGGTAATCTTTAATGCATTCAGAGATAAACAGCAGTTCTGCAAAGAATTAGGTATAGATATTGGGCCTGATGATTGGTTTAAAGGCGGCAAGGCTCGCAACATATTTTGTGATAATGCTGAAATGAAAGCAGAATTAGCAAGATGCTTTTCCAAAGATGCTCTTGTTACTGTTCACTTTAACAAAGAAGGTCATTCACAAAAGAAAGGTTTAGTTGAAAGGGCATTTCGACTACTACATGATGCAGTTAAAGGACAAGTTGATGGGTATAGCCCGAATGATGTTCCTGCTCACATTAAAAAAATATTACGTAACCAAGCGCTATTAAACATTCATGAACTTTATCAAATATTAATCACTTACATCATTATTTATAACAATTACTCTATTAATACAGATATCCAACTCACAAAAGAAATGTATATGGACGGTGTTAAGCAAATACCAAGGCATGTATGGGATTGGGATAAACGAAAAAGAGCTGGTTATTTGAAGCATGTTGAAGAATTTGAGCTTTATGAAAGCCTGTTAGAAGTTGGTGAAGTTACTTGCCTACCCACACACCTTAGCTTGAAAGGGTTTAAGCTGAAATATAAATGTAGCTGGACTATAGATAGTGGGTATCAAGTAAAAGGAGGAAAGTCACCAAAACTAAAATGTAGGTACATGCGACACTCGATGGAAACTATTTTTATTGAAACACCTCAAGGATTTAAGGTAGCGACAATGATCGGAGAGCTTTTTAAGGAAGTTTCAGTAGAAGAGATTGAAGCCGAAGAGGAAATTATCAACGATGAAAATAAGCGACTAACTAAACAACATAAAGCTAAGCAAGGTAAAACTAGAGCACTCATAGAAGATTTACAAAGGGATGCTAGAGAAGAACAAGAGAAAATCAATGTAAATCAAGCGAACAAACAACCGATTAAACAAAATCGTCATGCTCAAATTGCGCATGAAACTGAACAGGATAAAACAAAACATAGCGAATACTTAGCACATAGATATGGCTTAGAAGCTGTTAGTGGTATTACTAAACCTCAAGAAGAGACAAAAACAGTGTCTAGCGCTTCTACAGCAAGGGCCGACAGGATAAGGGAGAGAAGACAACAAAAACAAAATAAAGGTAATAAAGATGACAGTTAACTATCAAAATCTTAGAACACGTAGCTTAAAGGGTAATCCTTTGGCAGAGGCTATTCACCCAAGATTAAGTGAAGAAGAATTCGAAGAAAAGGTTACAGATGAGATTACGGTGCCTGATGACATAGGTGAATATCTCGATTATGAGAAAGAGTTGGAAGCAATCTCTCTTATGTCTACTGTTTCACCAACGAGCTTATATTACGAGACATATTGTGATTTATACAATGTATTGATGGCTGGGTACATGATTAGAAACCCACTTACAGAAGAACAGCAACGTTACAATAATTTAGTTTCAACAGGAAAGATCAAACGAAAAAAAACGTCATCTGAATGCATGATAATAACCGGGTTATCTGGTACTGGTAAATCTACGCTAATGGATACAGTTCTAAGTGTTTTTGAACAAACTCACCTACACTCAAAAGATGGAAAATATGGTCATGATTTCCAGCAGCTTGTGTATATTTATTGCGAAATATCAGCCAACGCTAGTGCAAACGGTATATGCGATAAAATTATTAAAGAGATAGGTAAATTTACCAAAGATGGTCGAAAAAAAGATTTTCAAATTACTAAAGGAAAAACAATCGAAGAAACGATTGATAGAATAGTCGCAGTTTGTTCTTCACTCGGCCTAGGATTGGTAATTTTTGATGAAGTCCAGAATATATCTTTTGCTCAAGCCGGGGATAAGGCAAAAATTTTCAAATTAATGCACGACCTCACCAATATCGCCAAAGTTCCAGTAATAAACATAGGAACGACAAAGGCGATTAAAGTGTTTAAAACTGAGTTTAGTAATATCAGGAGATTAGGGTTACCTGTAGATCTAGTGAACTTTGACCAAGAAGAGCAAGATTGGCAGCTACTAGTTGAGTATGCATGGTCGTATCAATTGATATCAAAGCCGCTAGAGTTAATAGAAGATATCAAAGATAAAATATATCAACTTACATACGGGGTTCCTTACTGTTTATTTTATTTGATATCCCAAGCTAATATCTATGCCATAAGAAATAAAAAAGTCTCAATAACAATTGAAGATTTAGAACACGTTTACGATACAAAATTTAAGTTGTTGAAGCCTGCAATATTGGCGTTAAAACTTGGTTTAACAGATGTTTTTGATGATATTTTCAATTTAAAAGATCAACTTGAGGATAATGTGAAAGATACAGTAAAGCGTCTTTTAAAAATGGCTGACAATCCTAGCATTAAGGGTGAAGTTGCTAAGGAGTTATTGAACGAAATAGAGCTGTATTTACCTGAATATACTCCTACGCAAACAGAATCAAAATCTATCAAACGTTTAAGAAAAAGCATCGAAGTAAAGCCATCTGAAATAAAGTACGATGAAGATGGAGCTAAAGTACCGTTATGATTCCATTTTATTTATCTGTTTTGCCTGGTGAACATATATATAGCTGGTATGCCCGTAGATTCTGGTTATCAGGCTTTTTTAACAAGAGTAGCTATTTAAACGAGATAGGTATCAAGCCAAATGAAATGCTAGCAAATTTGCCTTTATCAAAGTCCTCTCAGAAGGCTTGTCGATTAGGCTCACAGTACGGTTTCGGGAATAAAATCGCTAGTGAGACGACTGTTTTTCCACTTTGGGCACTGTCGATGGAGCATGAAAAGTATAATTATAATCGAGGTCGTATACATCATTGTAATGTTAAATCCGATCTTCACGTTAACGGAAATTCAGGTATTAGAAAGGAAGCTATAAAATGGAAAGCTTGTCCAGATTGTATTGAATATGACTTAAAAAAATATGGGACATCTTACTGGCATGTTAAACATCAATTTCAAGGGTGCTATATTTGTTATAAGCATGGAAGTTCATTAGTCGCCCCTGAAAATGAAGCACGTACACTTAAAAATTTATTCTTGCCACATCAAATAGAGAGTTGGGTGTCATCTCATATTAATAGTTCACCATTACATAAAAAATTTAGTGTTTTTTGCTCAAAATTATTCGATTTATCAATAAAAAAAAGCTACATTTTTGAAGATTTGAAAATTGATTTTTGGGCGTTATTTAAAATAAAAAGCTCAAACGCTACGCAAAAAAAGCTAAATTCAAATGACTTAAATTCTCAGCTTTATGCAGATCTTGGTAGTTCGTTTTTATCTTCCATTTTTAACCCTTTCACAACAACACCACACAGCACTGAACAGAAAAGAATAATTCACACCTTAGTTAAATCCAGCAAATCGTTTAAAGTGACTTCCCCGGTATTTTGGGCAGTAGCATTGTTTTGGAAACGTGATGAACTAAAACTGTTTGAAGAAATAGTATGAATACTTTTCCTGTATTTAAAGTGATCGAGGGTGAAACTGTGTTTAGTGTAATATCAAGATATCATGCTATTGCAGGTTACTTTAATCACAGTACTTGTGTATCTAATATATTTGATAAAAGAAAAAAGCGTATTCATCCGTATTTACCAAATGCCTTGACTCAGTTCTCCAACTACTTTCAGGAGCCACTAGAAAAAGTACTGTATCAGCGAACTTTATTTCCATTATTCCTAGCAACTTTAGATGAGGCACAAGCCAAAAAGCTACGCAGTTCAATGCTTGGAACAGTCGGATCTCCTTTTCATATATCACTAACACCACAATATTCCCTTAACCTGTTTGCAGGGCACAAATACTGTCCTATTTGCGCCATTAAAGATTTGGAAAAAATTGGAATAAGTTATTGGCATATTGAGCACCAAGTTCCCGGTGTTACAACGTGTTCAAAACATTATTGTTACCTATGCGGTATCGAAAATGATGACGCCCATCTCGATAGACGATTGGCTTTACCACCACTAAATGGAAATTACGTTAAAGCAAACGAGAAAGATATTGAATTAGCAAAATATTCTGAGAATTTTTTTGATAAGTATAAAAACATTGAATTAAAGACTGACTTGATTAGTCAGGTTTTATTAAGGTTAAATCAAGTAGGGATGATTACTAGTGCAGGTAACCTCAAATATAAAGAACTTAGAAAAGCCTTGAGAGAATACTGGCATGGTCTTGGAGAAAATATGACGTTAGGAGTCCCAGGTACTTTATTATCATTTGATTTCATTGGCCCTATGCTTAGAGTAAAAACTAGAACAACTGCTCACCCGATTAAATATATCTTGTTGCTATGTTGGTTAGATAATGCTGCGGCAACAAATTTTCCTGTTAAGCTAACTAAAAAAAAGGAAGATAAATCAGAAATTGACATTAAAATTTTAAAAATGGCTAGGTCTAATTTTAGTATGAATTTCATGGAAAATGAGCTTGGCGTTAGCCGTTGTTATATTCGAAAAGTACTTGAACTAAACAATGTTAACCACGGTACAAACTCTATGAAAATTACTGGTAACCTTATTAGAAAAGTTATTATTAAGGGAGTCTATGGCTATTCAATTGAAACTATAGCAAAACAGTTATCTATTAAACCATCCATGGTTGAACACATTTTTTGCAGGACAAAGGGATTAAGTGATTGGAGAAAAAAGCTTCGGCATCAAAAGAAAGTTATACAAGCGATTAAAACTTTGAAGTTATCAGTAACTAATAACCCGAACTGGATAAGAAAGGATATAAAGCAGAATTATTCAGCCGAATATTTCATTCTTTATAATCATGATAAGCGGCTATTAGAAAAAATCCTGCCTCCAAAGCAGCACCCTATACCCCCTAAAACACTTGGCAAGCGATAACCCATAAAGCAAATTAGTGTAGATAGCCTGTTGAAGCCAATCTTAGCTGATGAATATATTGAGGGCTAAATCCATTTCTCAGTAACTCAAAATCTTCCTTATCAATTTCAGATTTACTTCCTTCTCCTAAAACTTGATAAAGGCTCTTAGTAGAAGTTGTAATTAATTGTGTGTCGAAGTTAATTCTTACTATATTAGAAGTGCAAACATAGTCATTTTTAGCAAAGCGACAACTCATATCATCAACGACTACTCCCCACAAAACATGGCCAATTAATTCGTCCTCTTCCGTAACTGAAACAATCTGCCAATCTTTAATTATCGTGTTCATGTTTCACCTTGGAAGTTTATTATCGTTAAATAATGATAGATCTTTAACATTGAAATCTCTAAGGTTAATGTGGATTTCATACCAGATTTTTAAAGCATTTAACTGACAGTAAGGTGTTCTGAAATTGCTGAGAAGACTGTCTCATTTTATGATCTAAAGAAATACAATTTTATTGATCGAAGAATGGTGGCTAGCCGAGAGCTTTGTCTCATTTTCTAATACCAGAATACACAGTGTTTTTAGGAGTTAATTTTAAAAATCTGCTCTGCTAGTTTTACA
>TARA_R110002012_G_scaffold287185_6_pt1 | contig 19644 bp, 21 predicted proteins | sample TARA_R110002012 | Tara Oceans TARA_R110002012 (sample SAMEA4396515) | marine metagenome | biome: Westerlies Biome; feature: [DCM] deep chlorophyll maximum layer (ENVO:01000326); material: water (ENVO:00002006), including particulate matter (ENVO:01000060) such as... | depth 40 m | reverse complement strand
CGGGCGAACAAGACCGCATGCCGATTGAAATGATCTGGTCGCGCCCGACCTGCGAGGTCAACGGGATGTGGTCAGGTTACACCGGCGCGGGTTTCAAGACTGTCTTACCATCACAAGCCCATGCAAAGATCAGCTTTCGCCTTGTCGGTACCCAGGACCCTCTCACGATCCGAGAGAGCTTTCGCAAGATGGTAAGCGACATGGTACCGCCTGATTGCAAGGTCAGCTTTCAAGCGCACGGTGCAAGCCAAGGGTCAGTCTTTGAAACCGTCGACCCAGCATTCGAAAAGGCCCGTAACGCACTGACAGATGAATGGAATATCCCTGCCGCATACGTGGGGTGCGGTGGATCGATTCCGATCGCGGGTCATTTCCAAAAGATACTTGATACCACGCCGGTGCTGATCGGCTTTGGTAAGGATGACGACGCCATTCATTCACCCAACGAAAAATATGATATGCAGAGTTTTCACAAAGGTATCCGAAGCTGGGCACGGATTTTGGACGCTCTCACATAACCCACGAAATAAAGCTAGCGAACGGGCCAGGCGGCCCGTTTTCACACTGGTACCATGACGCGGCACCTATTCATCCGACGATAGGAAAAAAGGGAATAAGTGGCGCGGTTGACGGGGCTCGAACCCGCGACCCCCGGCGTGACAGGCCGGTACTCTAACCAGCTGAGCTACAACCGCGCAGTAAGGGCGGAATAGGATAAGCGCCGCGGTGCGTCAAGCGCTTAACCGTGGTTCTATGCGATGAATTTCAAAAAGTTCAAAAGTTGCACAGATTGTCAGGCAAGGATGCTCCGGACAGCAAGCACGTTCCCCGGAAAAAGGGGAACGAATGCTCTGATCTGTCCGGTAAAATGCAGCGATGGCGCGGTTGACGGGGCTCGAACCCGCGACCCCCGGCGTGACAGGCCGGTACTCTAACCAACTGAGCTACAACCGCCCGCTGCACGCTTTGTCGTAAACTTCAAAGCGTTGGGAGGTCATAGGGTCTGGCTCTGCCCTCGTCAAGCGAGGTTTTCGCCAGTTTTCATGTTTTATGAAAATTTATTCTCAGCGTTGTGGAAACCGGATACCGTCACGCGAAGTAACCGATGTATAGCCAAGACGGTCTTCCCTATTTTTCGGAGTATGTACCCCATACCTGATCAGAAGGGACCGGCTGAAGCGCGTCAGTACCACGGCCCCTATGCAAATTCACTTTGGCGATGAAATTGCCGCTGATCGGCGCGGTCACGAACAAAAACGCCATCACCAATACCTCGTGCACTGATCCTTCGCCGGACATAAAGGAATAGATCATCGACGCCAGCAGCAACGACCCCACCCCCAAAGTGGAAGCCTTGGTAGGAGCGTGCAATCTAGACATGCAATTATCTAGTTTAATCAACCCGATAGATCCGACCAGCATAAAAAACGCGCCGCATATCAACAGGGCCGAGATCAATATTTCAAGTATAAGGCCAAGCTCACTCAATGATATCACCTCTTAGAACAAACCGGGCGACGGCAACAGTCGAGACGAACCCGAGCATTGCAAAAATCATCGCACTTTCAAAGTAAATTTGGGTACCAAGGCGCATCCCCAACAGGATAATCAGCGCGATGGCATTAACCACCATCGTATCCAGAGCCAGAATGCGGTCGCCGGTATTTGGCCCCTTCAACAAGCGGATCAAGGCCAGTAGGAGCGAAAGCGCGATGGCGACGAACGCTATGTTCAGCGCAATCAAAATCATTCGAAAATCTCCTTTAAGCGGCGCTCATATCGGTGTTTGATATCTGCACATACATCATCGGCATTTTCCGCATCCAAAGCGTGCACAAGCAAGGCTTTGCCATCTTCCGATAGATCGGCCGACACGGTGCCGGGGGTCAATGTGATTGTACCGGCAAGCAGGGTAATCGCTTCGGGTGTGCGCAGCTCCAACGGGACGACCACCCATTTGGGGCGCATGTCTTTGTTGCGTTTGAACAGCACAATCATCGCCACCACAACATTGGCGACCAGAATATCCCAGACCACTATCATCATGTATAAGAATAGTTTGACGGGCCGTCCTACCGGCGGGCGATTTGGCCAATAAGCAGCGGTCGCGATCGGAATCATCAACCCCAAAAATAGTCCGAAAACGATTGTACCCAACTTGATCTCGTTGACGAGCAAGCTCCAGACAATCGCTAGCAAAGCAGTGAGAAACGGATGGGGCAACAGGCGTGACAGCATCTTAATGATCCTTCTGTGCCGGGTCACCAGACTTGATCTTCTTGCCCGGCGTAGTCAGTACGATAGCGATATAATCCTTTGGGTTAAACAACTGGTCAGACGTGACCTCAAGATAGCGCGTGACTGGCCCGGCCGCAGCGGTCAGCGCAATCAGCAAGCCAAGCAAACCACCGATCGCGACCATCGGCAAAGGACTGGTAGCCGCCGAAGTAGAGCCTTGTTCGGCTTCAGTTTTTTCGGCCTCGTCTTTTTCGGCATCTGTGACTTCGAAGGTTTGGTGAGCTTTCCAGAATATCTGACTGCCCGCGCGGGAAAAGCCTATCATCGCGATCAGTGACCCCCCAAGGATCGTGGCCCATACCCACCACACCAAAGGCGTGCCGCGTGCCGCATCCAGTATCAATAGCTTACCAAGAAAACCCGACAAAGGCGGCAACCCTGTCATGGCGATTGCCGCGAGAAAGAACATCCCCGCAACAACCGCCCCTCCCCGCATCGGAGGGGCATCGGTAAAGCTTACTTCGGCGACACTGCGGCGTGATGTTATCACATCCACCAGCAGGAAAAGTGCCGCCGTGGCGAATGTCGAATGGATTGCGTAATAGAGCGCCGCCGAAATTCCGGCCGGGGTAAACACTGACACCCCTGCAAGCAGCATGCCCATCGACCCAATTACCGAAAACGCGACCATACGGTCAGCACGACCTGCGCCCAGTACGCCAACCATGCCAAGCGCTATGGTAAGCAATGCAGCGGGCATCAGCCACAGGTCAAACAACCCTTTCGTAATTTCGAGTTCGGGCGGGAAAATCAGCGTGTAGAACCGTATGATGCAGTAGGCCCCAACCTTGGTCATGATCGCGAACAACGCCGCCACCGGTGCGGGTGCTTCGGCATAACTGGCGGGAAGCCAGAAATGCAGCGGCAGAATCGCTGCTTTTACCGCAAACACCATCAGTAGAAGCACCGCAGCGACCCGAATGCCTGCGCCATCCCCGGCCTCAAGCGTCGCAACGCGCACAGCCAGATCAGCCATGTTCAAAGTGCCAGTTTCGGCATAGATCGTGCCCAAAGCAAACAGAAAAAGCGTCGACCCCATGAGGTTATACAGCACGTATTGTGTGCCTGCTCTCAGGCGGCGTGGACCTCCAGCATGAATCATCAAACCATAGGAAGCTATCAAGAGAACTTCGAAAAAGACGAACAGGTTAAATGCATCCCCCGTCAGGAAAGCGCCTAGTATGCCCATCAGCTGGAACTGGAACAGAGGGTGAAAATGCCGGCCTCGATTGTCCCAGCCTGACCCAATGGCATAAAGCAACACCAGCGGTGCCAATGTGCAGGTGATCAAGACCATCAGTGTCGAAAGCCGGTCAGCAACAAGCACGATCCCGAACGGTGCGGCCCAGTTGCCCAGTTGATACAGGCTGACGGTACCATCTGTTGCCTGCCAGAACAATCCCAACGCCAGCCCGAACAACACCAAGGTACCAGCAAGCGAAAACACGCGCTGAATCAAAAGGTGGAAACGAGCAGCCAATATTAGAAACGCCGCCAGCATGGCGGGCAATACGATAGGAAGAACCAACCAATGTGTCATGCTTGCCCTCCGCCACGTTTTGCAGACGCAGCGTGCTGAACTTCTGCCGGGTCGGCAGGTTCATTGACCATGTCGTCGCCAGCGCTCAGGTATGATCCGACAGCCATCATCACCACGACCGCTGTCATGCCAAAGGAAATAACAATCGCGGTCAAAACCAGAGCCTGAGGTAGAGGGTCGGTATAAAACTCGACACCTTCACGCAGAATAGGCGGAGCGTCCAACACCAGACGACCCGACGCAAACAGGAATATGTTCACCGCATAGCTGATCAAAGACGTACCGATAATGACCGGAAAGGTTCTCAGGCGCAGGATCATGTAGATACCCGCAGCAGTAAGTGCACCGACAGCGGTCGCCACTAAAAGCTCCATATCAGTTCTCCATCCCGTTGGCGGTTTCGTCACGAGAAGGGTCTATATCCATCGCATAGTCGCTGTCTTCGATCCCTGCCCGCCGACCAAGCCGCGAAAAGCTTTCAAGAGAGAGCATCACCGCCCCCACAACAGCAAGGAAGACACCCAGATCAAAGCCCATAGCCGTCGCCAACTCGAATTCTTCCAGGGGAGGAATACGGAAATATCCAAAAGCGGACGTCAGGAAAGGTGCGCCAGCAAACCATGCACCGATGCCGGTCAACCCTGCACACAAAACCCCGGCCCCGATAATGCCGTGATAAGGGTAACGTTGACGGTTATCGGCCCAGATGAACCCGCTCGCCATATATTGCATCACGACAGCAATCGCGACGATTAACCCTGCGATGAAACCGCCACCTGGTTCGTTGTGACCCCGAAGGAATATGTACACCCCGACCATCAGTACGACCGGCATCAGAACGCGCGTCAGCACGACCATCATCAATGGATGGGCATCCCCTGCCCGCGCCTCTTCATATCCGCGGTTCAACAATCTAGCGCGGACTGGTCCCGACAGCAGTGCTTCGGTCAGTGCATAGATAACCAAGGCGGCGATGCCCAACACGATAATTTCTCCGAACGTATCAAAACCACGGAAGTCGACCAGAATGACGTTGACTACATTGGTCCCGCCGCCGCCCTTGTAGGAGTTTTCAAGGTGGTATTCAGAGATGGATTCGATCGGGAAATCGGACATCATTACCGAATAGATCAACCCGGCGGCGGCCATACCACCTGCAACGGATAGCACAATATCGCGGGCGCGACGAAGCATGCTAGATTCTTTCGGGGTACTGTTGGGCATGAAGTTGAGCGCCAGCAGCAACAACACGATAGTGACGACTTCGACCGAAATTTGCGTAAGAGCCAGGTCAGGAGCCGAAAAATAGTTAAATCCGACCGACACCATCACGCCGATTATTCCCATCAGGATCAGCACGGCCAATCGGTTCCGATGCAACGCGACCAGAAACCCCGTTGCCAGCATTACCATCAACCATCCAGCGAATCCTACGGGACTGATCGGCAGCATCTGGCGCGTCGCGGCGGCATTTGCCCCGGTGAACCACGCATGCGCCCCGACTGCGACAACGGTAACGACGAAAAATGCCGCGTAACGCGAAAAAGAGTTGTTGTGCAGCCTTTCGGCCAGCACCCCCGAGGCTGAAACCGCCCCACGAATAACGCTGTCGAACATCGTCTTGGCTTCCGGGCGTGGCGTTGCCTCCCACAGCATGGCGAGGGGTCTGAACATTGCAAGCACAAGCAGACCTCCGAAAACCGCGATCATGGACATGCCAAATGCGGGCACCCATCCATGCCAGACCTTGATATGTTCTTCCGGTAATTCAGCGGCCGTGCCTATCACGGCTTGGGTGACCGCCTTAATGAAGGGTTCAACCAAAAATGGAGCGACACCAATCACAACGACCGGAATGATTAGCAGCGCGGGTGCGATCCACAGGCCGACACCGGGGTCATGCGGTTTGGCCGGATAATCGGAGCGTTCCTTACCTAAAAATGTATGGGCGATGAATCTGAAACTATACGCGGCCGACAAAAGTGCCCCAAGTGTCGCCACCCCGGCAACCAGATATGACGATCCGAAAAGCGTGGTATCCAGTGCCAGATCCAGCATCATTTCCTTAGACAGAAAACCATTGAGAAGTGGAATGCCTGCCATCGACAGTGCCGCGATCGTCGCAATAGCAAACGAGATCGGCATCAATCGGCGTAAGCCCCCAAGTCGCTTGATATCGCGCGTATGCGCTGCGTGGTCGACGATACCTGCGATCATGAACAGCGCCGCCTTGAACGTCGCGTGGTTGATGATGTGAAACACTGCCGCCATTGCGCCGAACGCAGTACCGGTTCCCAGAAGGAACGTGATTAACCCCAAATGCGAGACGGTAGAGAACGCCAATAGCGCCTTGAGATCATCCTTGAAGATCGCGATCAACGCGCCAAGAACCATGGTGATCAGCCCGACGGAACTGACGATGATAACCCAAAGGTCGGTGCCCGACAACACTGGCCACATCCGTGCCATCAAGAACAACCCGGCTTTGACCATTGTGGCAGAGTGCAAATAGGCCGATACCGGTGTCGGGGCAGCCATGGCATGCGGCAACCAGAAGTGAAACGGGAACTGTGCCGATTTAGTAAAACACCCCAGCAATATCAAAATCAATGCAGGTGCATATAGAGGCGATGCTTGGATCAGCTCACGGTTTTCCAAGATCACGGTCAGGTCGTAACTTCCGACGATCTGACCCAGCAAAAGCATGCCACCAATCATTGCCAGCCCGCCCAGACCCGTGACGGTCAAGGCCATGCGTGCGCCCTGCCTACCTTCGGGCAGATGTTTCCAATACCCGATCAGCAAAAATGATGATAACGACGTAAGTTCCCAAAACACCAACAACATCAATACGTTGTCGGACAGAACTATACCAACCATCGCGCCCTGGAACAGCAACAGATAGCTGTAAAATTCGCCCATATCGTCATCGCGTGATAAATAGAAACGCGCATAGACGATGATCAGCAAACCAATCCCTAGGATAAGCCCCGCGAACATCAGCCCAAGTGGATCCAGAAACAGGTTCACGTTCAGGCCCAGTTGCGGCAGCCATTCAAGGCGGGCAGTTACGACTTCGCCTGCCAACACGGCTGGCGCGTGGGTCGCTAGGCCAATCGCAGCGCTGGCTGTCACTAAGAAGGTTACAATAAAGCAACTTTGTCGGCCTGCCTGAATCATCAGACCGGGCAACAAGGCACCAAGAAACGGGAGAGCTATGATCAAAAACAGCGACATGCGCGCGACTATCGTCGAGCGGCACCAAAACGACCAGCCCTAAATTGACGATTTTTGCCAATTGAAGCGCAATTAGCATGGGTTTTTATCACCTACCCATGGGCGTCGTATAATTGGCAACTGACAAATCTAAGCGGATGACCAGATATTGTAGGGTCAAACGTAAAATCACGCCATTTTTAGGGCGCGAACGCGAAACACATAACATCGTCGACGCAGGCAATCTGCCTAGCTCGCCCGCCGGCGACGGTTTGCTAGGATAGATTCTCTGTGTCGTCCTGAGGCATTGCGCCCTTGAACCCAGTCGCTACGACAAACTTTTCAGAACTGTCTTGGCGGCTCGCAGGCGGCTTGATGTTTGCGACCTTGGCAAACCGCTGTTTCAGTAACTGCTGCAATTCCCCTTCGGCCCCACCTGCCAAAACCTTGGCCACGAACGTGCCGCCATCTTCCAGCACATCGAAGGCAAAAAACGCTGCCGCTTCGCACAGGGCGATGATCCGGTTGTGGTCTGTCTGCTTGTGCCCCGAGCTTGACGCCGCCATGTCAGACATCACTACATCGGCCTTGCCTCCAAGCCAGCCTTTAACGATCTCGTCGGCGTCATCCTCCATGAAATCTAGCTGGTGCAGATCGCAGCCCGCGATGGGTTCCATCTCTTGCAGGTCAATGCCCAGAATGGTGCCGACATTCTTGCCCTTCTTTTCCCCCAGGACGTTGCAGCGTTTGACGGCTACCTGACACCAGCCACCGGGTGCTGCCCCAAGATCGACGATGCGTGCACCGGGCACGAGAAACCGATACTTGTCATCCAGTTCCATGATCTTGTACGCCGCACGTCCACGATATCCTTCGGCGACAGCGCGCTTGACATAAGGGTCATTCAACTGCCGTTGCAACCATCTGGTCGAGCTTAGCTTGCGCCCGCGCGCCGACTTTACCTTGACCTTCAGGTCGCGCTGTCCGCGCCCCGACGTATTTTTGCCGGTCGGTGTCTTGCCCATCAGCTTAGTCCTTCTTCCAAAACGCCATCCGCGCTCATCTGAGCGTATAGCAGCCCTTCGCGCAGACCACGGTCTGCGACGCTTAATCTATTTGTTGGCCAGCACCGCATCAATGCTTGCAAAATCGCGGCACCCGACATGATCAATGCCTGCCGGTCCTGTCCGATACGCGGGTCAGCACGTCTTCCGGCAGGCCCCATGGCCAGATAGGAATGAATTACCTTGTCGATTTGCGCACTGCTCATTCGAAGCCCGTCTACCTTGGTCCGATCATAGCGTTTCAAGCCCAAATGGCTTGCGGCAACAGTGGTCACTGTGCCCGAGGTGCCGACAATCTGAAAATGATCTTGCGATTGCGTCGATTGGTAAGGGGTGAAATCGGTCAGGTTCTCTTCGAAAAACCAGCTCATCAATGCAAAACGCGCAGCGTCGTCTTCCACGTCGGAAAACTGATCGCGCAACGTGGCTACTCCCAACGGCACGCTGATCCAATCCACCACACGGGCGGCGGGGATATCGGTTTTTGCCTGATAAAATCCCCCGTGCAGCCGCATAATGGATTGCGCCCGATCCGCTTTGGGCACCTTGGAAATGTCGATCCAGACCAGTTCAGTCGATCCGCCACCGATGTCGACCACCAACAGGTTATGTGTCTTGCGATTGACCAGAGGCGCACATGATATCACGGCAAGCTGCGCTTCTTCTTCGGGTTTGATGATCTCCAGCTTCAAACCGGTCTCGCGTTGGATACGTTGCATGAACTCAGCACCGTTATCCGCACGGCGGCACGCTTCGGTCGCAACAAGACGCATCCGCCGCACTTTGTTGCGACGCAGCTTTTGCTGACAGATACGAAGTGCCTGAATGGTGCGCGTCATGGATCCGCGCGACAAGCGTCCGGTCTTCTCAAGCCCTGCCCCAAGCTGGACAGACTTCGAGAAACTGTCTACCACATGAAACCCGCTGCCTTTTGGCTGCGCGATCAACATGCGACAACTATTTGTGCCCAGATCAAGGGCCGCATAAAGTTCGGTCGATCTGGGCGGAACTGGCGCGGGGCTCAGAGCCGGCGGTATATCGAGCGCGCCCGCACCTTTGGGACGCTGTGGCGCCATGGGTTGCGCCTTTCATTACGAGTTGCATTCAAAGTAATGTTTCTTAGCCCAATGGGCAAGTGTGAAACGCCCGAGCCCGCCGTCATCGGGAGGATGAACTGCGCCTTACCTCACAACCATCTTGAGAATTATGGGGGTACGCCCCTCTCGAATGCTTTTGCCCGACGCTGTAGGGTAACAACGTCGCAGACGCCGCTTTGATTGTCGAAAAACGGCGACGGGGACATGTCAACAGTCGCTAGAAAACCTTAGCATCAGATAGGAATCAATCATGCCCGAAGTAACCATCGTCTATTGGCGTGATATTCCTGCACAGGTGATCGTCGGCAAGGGTCGTCGCGGATCAAAGAGACCTCTGCCGGAACGGTTTGAACAGGCCATCGACCGTGTTGCGATGAAAATCGGTGCCGAAAACAGCGACGCGTATATGGCAGAATGGCACAAGGCTGACGCTTATTCGGTTGAAGGCGACCCTGAAATGATCGCTGACACCGAAGCCGCGCGTCTCGACGTTGAATATGATCGTGAACGTATAAAGACACTGATTGCCAACGATGGCTGGGCCTAGCGGCCCCGAATCTCAGCACAAGTTGACCTCCATCATGAAAGATAAAATCATGTCCCTTTTGAATTTTCGACGCAAAGAAGTTCCCTCGGTTGAATTGCCGAACCCAGCGGTAGAAGCGTTCTTGCAGGATTATTCGATCGAAGTCATGCCACGCACCGCGGAAAAGGTAGAAAATTTTCGGGATCTTTTGCCTGAAGGAACCCGCGTGTACATCGCTCACATCGAGGGCACCCCGATCGAGGACATGGTGGCGACAGCCGCGCGGTTGAACGCCGACGGCTACAAGGTGATGCCGCATTTCCCGGCTCGCATTATCAAAGATGCCGCCACGCTGGAAAACTGGATCAACATGTATCAAGGCGAAGCCGATGTGAAGCAGGCGCTTTTGTTGGCAGGTGGCGTGACGTCACCGCATGGAGACTTTTCGGATTCGATGCAGCTTATGGACAGCGGGCTGTTCGACAAATACGGTTTTGAACGCCTGCACATCGCTGGTCACCCGGAAGGCAACCGCGACATCGACACAGATGGCACGCGCCTGCGCGTCGATGATGCACTGCGCTGGAAGCAAGGCTTTTCAGACCGCACCGATGCCAAGATGGCGATTGCCACGCAATTCGCGTTCGAGGCGCAGCCCATCATCGAATGGGCCGACAGCCTGAAATTCGCGGGCATTGACCTGCCGATCCATATCGGGATCGCGGGCCCGGCTAAATTGCAAACGCTGATCAAATTCGCCATCGCTTGTGGGGTCGGCCCATCGTTGAAAGTCTTGCAAAAGCGTGCAATGGACGTGACCAAGCTGTTGCTGCCTTACGAACCGACAGACGTTGTGGCCGAACTGGCTGCTCACAAGGCAGCCAACCCCGATTTTAACATTTCCCATGTGCATTTTTTCCCGCTGGGTGGGATCAAGACGAATGCAAATTGGGCTATTGAAAACGGCGGGGCCTCTGCCCAACCTGCCAACGCCGTCTGAAGGAAGATATTTTAGTATGACCAGAACTGTCGTCGAATCCAAAACGAAAACAGCAATCATCGGCTTTGACGAGCCCTTCTGCGTGATCGGGGAGCGCATTAACCCAACTGGCCGCAAAATCTTGGCCGAAGAGCTGGAGCGCGATGACTTCAGTCGCGTTGAAGCCGATGCAGTTGCCCAAACCGCAGCGGGCGCGAACATCCTCGACGTGAACTCAGGTGCCGTGTTTTCAAATAAGATGGCTCAAGACCCGCGCTACGCCGACAATAACTTTGTCGAGCCGATGTTAATGCCCGAAATGATCCGCGTTGTACAAAACGCAGTAGATACGCCGATCTGTATCGACAGCTCGGTCCCCGGCGCACTGAAGGCCGGGCTTGAGGCATGCGAAGGCCGCCCCTTGCTGAACTCGGTCACGGGCGAAGAAGAACGTCTGGAGCTGGTGCTACCGCTGGTCAAGAAATACAACGTACCTGTCGTCGCGATCTCTAACGATGACACCGGAATATCCGAAGATCCCGACGTGCGGTTCGAAGTCGCAAGAAAGATCGTGCAGCGTGCGGCTGATTTTGGCATTCCGGCACATGATATCGTCGTGGACCCGTTGGTCATGCCCATCGGTGCGATGGCGACGGCGGGTCACCAGGTTTTCACCCTAGTTCGCCGTTTACGCGAAGAACTGGGCGTAAACACGACCTGCGGTGCGTCCAACATCAGCTTTGGCCTGCCGAACCGTCACGGCATCAATAACGCTTTCTTACCGATGGCCATGGGTGCGGGCATGACATCTGCAATCATGAACCCGATCACTTTGGCAGTGAACCCGACCAAGATCGCTGAAAAAAAGGCTGAACTGGTGGCCGCAGGCATCATTCTACCAAATGAAATTGACGACGAAACCTTTGTGACGCTGATGGGAATGGGATCGACACGGCCAACACCCGGCAAGGAAATGGAAGCCATCCGCGCTGCCAACTTCCTTTTCGACCGCGACCCCCACGGTACCGAATGGATCAAATTCAACAAGGTCGTACCAAAAGCAGGCCACGAAGGCCGTGGTCGCGCGGGCCGTGTCGGCGGCCGCCGCCGTTAAGTCACCTGCAGCTACACATCAAAAGGGCCTCGTAAATTATTGTTTACGAGGCTTTTTTACTACCGGATATCACCGATTGCAGCGGTCAGCCACGGCACTTGAATCTGTTTGATTAAACAGGTCGCTTATCTTACGGCGAGCGTGCCGTAAGATAAGCGACCTGTCTGCGCAAATACATTGAAAATGGTGAACCCAGCTGGATTCGAACCAGCGACCTCTGCCTTCGGAGGGCCGATCATCCACCGAACTAATAGGCGCTATGATACCAGTGATATACATAACAGATTGATAGATATAGGAAATACTTCCTCATCGTGTTATTGATGTCAGCATCATCCCACACAGCACTGTGGGAAAAAGATGTGGGAAAGCATGACAAGTGAAATTGATACCGTAGCGAAGCGCGCGAAGCTTCGCCCTAGAAAAAACCCTTACTGGGTCAGTGTTGGCGGTGGCCGCGGTGGCGTAACTCTCGGCTACCGCAAAGGGGCAAAACCTCCGGGTGTCTGGGTCGCCAAGATTGTTTTAAACCAACAACGGCTGGAAGAGAAACTCGGGGCTGCAGACGATCAGGGCTCAGGGTTGGGCGCACTGAGTTATAAAGCAGCGGTTGTCGCCGCAATTGGCTGGAGCGCGCAACAAAACGCAGCGATCGTCGCGTCAGTTTCCAGTGCCTCCAGTGTTCGGCCGACGGTTCGCAGTGCTGTTGAAACGTATTCGAAACAACGCTTGCGCCGGTCACAGCAGAGCGGTTCAAACGCGCAAGGTCGTCTGGCAAAACATGTGCTAAGCGACGCCCAGTTTTCCGAGATACCGCTGGCGAAACTGCGCGCTACGGCAATTCAGAATTGGCGGGACCGATTGAGCACTGGCGGCCAGAGTGACGCTCAAACTGCAGACAAGAAACCAGCGCCAGCTACCGTCAACAGGCTAATGAACGACCTGAGGGCGGCACTCAATGCAGCTTGTGAGGCGCACCGTCGCGAACTACCCGCTTTCCTTCCATCTGAGATTTCAATCGGCACAAGGGCTTTGCCTGTAACACACATTGCTCGACAGCAATTGCTACCGGACGAACTGGTGAAAACCGCTGTCGATGTTGCTTTCAAGGTAGACGAAGACGGCCATTTCGGTCGTCTTGTCATGTTGGCCGCCGCAACGGGTGCCCGCTATTCGCAATTGGCCGCGCTTCAGGTCGGACACGTTCAGCCCCAGCAAGGCAGAATACTGATGCCAAGATCAAAGAAGGGCCGATCGCCGACCACAAAGTCGCCGGTCGCTGTTCCACTGTCCGCCGACGTGCTGGAAAAGCTGCTCCCAACCTTGACTGGGCGAAATTCAGACGAGCCTTTGCTTGTGCGCTGGGCGTATCGCAACGTCGGGCCGTTCAAATGGGAGAAAGATCATTTGCGGCCATTAGGGGCAGCTTATGAAATCGAGAAGCAGTGGGCGGAAGTGGTCCGAATGGCCGCGCTTCCGTCAAATACAATCATGTACGCACTCAGGCATTCATCAATCGTCAGAGGCCTGCGTATTGGTCTGCCGGTCCGTTTGGTTGCCAGTCTGCATGACACTTCGATCGAGATGATTGAAAAACACTACTCTGCGTTCATTGTCGATATGACTGAGGATCTGGCCAGGCGTGCTGTAATTTCATTCTGACGCGCTGTCGCGAAGTTCTGCACTTGCGCCGACGCTCAGTCTGCTTTGGCATCCGGCGCAAACTCACCTTCACGATTAGACCAACGAAGGCGCTCTCGCTGGTCCGTTGAGTATGGCCCCCTGCCCTCTCTTTTGAGACGGACATCTTCTGTTTCATTGGTTAATTCCGGTCTGGGTTTGGGATCCGCGAGACGCGCTAACCCACACAATCCTTCCCAAATGGCCCCCAAAACCTCTCGCACGATTGCCGAGATAGGGCCGATAAAGAAGAGCGCCACGAGCGCACCGACGCCGAAAATCCAAAGCGGCCAGTCTACAACTGCGTCATTCTGCAAGGTTGCCGCCGTGGATTGAGCGGTGGCCTCAATCGATTGAAAGGCACTTTCGGCGCGTTCGCCGAGGGTCCTGAGCGTGAATGATCCTTCGGACATGGGCAATGCTTTCTTTAATGACCGTCAGGTCGCTCGACTAAGAATTAAACGATAGGGTCGGACAACTCTGACATGAGTGAATCTGCTTGACATTATTTTTTCAATCTGGCATGTAAAAGGTTAACCACCTAGAGTTTTCCTGACCTTCCTGCGTTTGTACGTTCGATATGACGAACGAATAGTTGCTGAATAGCAACGTAGGCTGGAGACAGACGTGGCTGCACCCCCAAATAATAATGTACCCGAAATTAACGCTTTACCTTGGCGTGATCGGGCCTTCGTTCCGCTTAGTGTAGCAGCAGAAATTGTCGGTGTGTCACGAGCGTCAATTTATGCACTAGAGGCGAAGGGTGAATTGTCTTTTTCTCGCCTCGCGGGTCGGACGCTTGTATCTGTAACGAGCCTTAAGGCATTGATTGGCAGTGCCGAGCCTTGGTCGGCATCCGATCGCGGCAAAGAGGCTCGGGCAGCGCGTACCATCGCTAGCGCCGAGGGTTAAGCTATGAACGTATTTAACCCCCGCCACGACACGCCTGATATTTCCGCGCTCCCGTCCGACGCGATGCTCACCAGAAAGCAAGTGGCGTCTGTTTCGGGCTTCGCTCTCCAGACGCTCAAGATGTGGCCGGCGCAGGGTAAAGGCCCGCGTGTGACCACTGTCGAGGGGAGGCCTCGCTATCGTGTGGCAGATGTCCGCGACTGGATGGGGGTCTGATATGGGCGGCGTCTCTCCCCTGTCGTATCCGCCGAAAGGTTCAAATCTAAAGCGGTACGTCGATTATTTGCATCATCAAGCTGCAGTCACTGAAATGCCAGAGGGTTGGGAAAAGGCAAATGACGTGTTCGATCACGTCAATGACCCCGCGCCGTTATCCAAGACTAAGCACTGGCTTTATCGCGAGCTGATGCTTCGGTCTGAAATGGATACCCTGTACGGCGAAGACTACACCAACGAGATTTTCTCGGATGGAAATTGTCGTACATTGCTTGATATGTTGACCGCCGATCGTCTTGAAATCGCACGGCTTAACGTGACGAGAACGGCTGAGCGCAACTGGCAGCCTAAAAAATCCAATTTCGACGCGATCTCGGTCGTTTGTGCTGCATTTTTTGAAGCCGTCCTTGAGTGCGAAGAAGTTCAACCAATGAACCGGCACTACGTCACGGTGGCCCACCGTCTTGGTATCACCAGAGAGGTTGTTCGTGGCGTCGTGAAGCAATTTGTGCTGCGCAAAGACACCCATCGCGTCGTCACAATTCTTGCCATCATCACGTCTTGGCTGATGGTCGAAGCAGACGGGAAGGAACCAGAAGGTCTCGCGACCTTACATTCGGAAGCCCTAGCCTGCTTGATCTCCGAGCCTGTGTTTTCTGGCGGTTTCGATTGTGCGTAGCAATACACAAATCAGGAGCCGATATTTCATCCGAGACAACACGGAGGCTCATTTAATGCCAGATGATGCAAAGTCCTTCACCCTCGAAGAAGTGGCGCGTCTTGCGCGCCGTAGCTACTCGTGGGCGTGGAACCGCGCCGCTGACGGTCGGCTGACGCGTTGCGGTTCAGACGGACGGCGAATTTTGGTGACCGCCAGCAGCGTAACCAAAGCGCTTGCCGCGAACCGGGCAGCAAGTGGGTCGCGCCCTTTGCTCTACCTGGTCGTCGACAACACAAAATAGAAAAGGTCGGTGCCCGTGCAGGGGCGACCGACCAAAAGGTATCACATCATGAATAATCATACTGCCAAAAGTGCAAAAGTGCAACTAGGCGTTGGCGAAATGAACGCCCCACGAGAGGGCGAATTGAAAGCGGATCGAGCGACTATCTCCAAGTTTGTCGACGCCGTCTATCGCCACTGCAATAGCGCAGATGGCTACATTGCAGCGCGGGCGTTCACGCATTGCGAGCGAGGCTGGCCAGTTATCTTTCCCTCAATCAAGTTCGGCCCCGACTTGATCGACGCGCTGGAGGCGGCCGCAACTGAAACAGCAAACATGAAATCAGCGGCAGCTTTTGCCCCTCCAGTTTGCCTCTTCTGCCTCAACGACAGCGCAAAGGCCAAGGACATAGCTGCAGGTCCAGTTATTACGGTGGATATGGACCAAAGCCCCGATGAAGGAAAAGCGAAACTGCTTGGCGTTCTGGGGATGGCTACAATCATCGTTGCTTCAGGCGGAAAATGGAAGGATCCGGTCAGCGGAAGGCAACAAGATAAGTTGCACCTTTACTGGCGCTTGAAGAAGCCCGCGGCAAATCCGGACGAACTCGAAAAATTGAGGCGCGCCCGCGATTTGGCAGCAGTGTTTGTAGGCGGAGACGGAAGCAATAACCCAATTTCGCATCCGCTTCGCTGCCCGGGATCTTGGCACACCAAGACGGACACGCCGCGGCTCTGCAGTATTGTTGGCGGCAACACCGACAGTGAACTTTACTTGGACGACGCTCTCGGGCGGCTCGAAAAGGCGGCGGGGCACTTGCTGGCCGATCGGGGGAAGCGTCAGGGCGTTGAACCACGTGAAGGCTTTAAAACCCCGCGGGCGTGGACAGCGCAATCGCTTGATGAGGTTGCCCAGATACTCTCCAGCCAAGTTTGGGAGTGGGATGAGTGGAACAAAGTAGGTATGGCCATTTACGACGCTTCCCATGGTTCAGAGGAAGGCCGTGACGCATTCCACACCATGAGTGAGAAAAGCCAAAAATATGATCCTTCTCACACGGACGCCCGGTGGGATCACTATCATGATTATCCACCAAACGACCTTTCGGGGAGCACACTGAAATACCGGATGCAGGAGATCGACCCGACCTGGCTTCCGACATGGCCGCGGGAAGGGAGCACCGAAGCGTCGAATGTCTTTGCGCTTTCCAGCAACGACGGACCGCTAGACATTTTTACAAATGGCGACCCCTCGCAGCTATCAGACTTGCCAGCAAACGCGGTCCCGCCGATGCTAGAGCGTTTCATCAAGTGTGTATCCCGACGCAAGGGCGCTCCTGAAGCGTTTGCAACTGTGTCGGCTTTAACAGCAATTGGAGCCGCTATCGGTGCTGGCGTTCGGGTGCAGGTCCGACAGAAAGACGATACCTGGAAGGAGGCTGCAAACCTTTTTTCCGTTGTTGTTGCCAATCCGGGTAGCGTAAAATCGCCGGTTATTCGCGATGCAGTCCAGCCCCTGAAGGTTGTTGATAAGCGATGGTCGAAAGTCGATGAGGCCGAGCACAACAAATGGACGGCGGCCTCTAAAAACAGAAAAAAGAATGCTCCTGATCCGGGACCTGAGCCACGCATTCGCAGATCTGTGGTCGATGATGTAACGAGCGAAAAGCAAATCCGCATTTTTCGTGATAATCCGCGTGGTGTTCTCCGAGCGCCCGACGAACTCGCGGGCCTGCTGGGTGGGTTCGGCCAATACAAGAGCGGCGGTGGCGCGGATCGCGAACATTTTCTTCGCAGTTTTGATGGCGAGGACATAAAGCTTGACCGTGTGGGCAGTGGTACGATCTCCGCCGATACAGCCACACTTTCGCTTATCGCCGGAACTCAGCCCGATCGCTTGCGCGATATTGTCAAAAACTTGGGGGCGGACGGGCTTTTGCAGCGCATGATCGTCGTGCTGCACGATGGTCGTGATCGTGAGGGTCTGGACGAAGAGCCAGACCGAGAAGCGACAGTTTGGTACGCATCCACCATTGAGCGGCTTACCGCGGTCGATGCTTCAGTCCCACCTTTGGTGCGTTTCACCCCCACAGCGGGAAGGATCCTGGACGCAGCGGCCAAGCAGATAAAACTGCTCAAAAATGTTCCCGGGGCATCCAACGAGTTTAAGGGGCACATCGAGAAGTGGGGTAAACTGCTTCCGAGGCTCGCGTTGATCATACATGTGGCGCGCAAGATGGAACAGGGCGAGCGCTCTGATCAGATAGACCAAATTGAACCGGATACAGTCGCGATGGCTGTCCGACTGGCCAGTTTCTTTCTGGATCACGCGCTGCAATTCTACGCGACATATTTCGGGCGCACCGAAACCGCATCGGAAGCACGATGGATTGCCGAGCATTTGCTGGCGCACCCAGAGAAAAAGACAGTTTCTCGTAAAGATCTGTACGATGCCCGAAAAGCTTACCGCGGGCCAGACGGCCAGCGAATGGCTGTTGCGGCCATGAACGAGCTAGAGAATTTTGGCTGGTGCTGGGTAAACGAGTGGCAAGCTGAAGGCCCGAAAACCTGGTGCATCGACGAGCGCATTCATGAACGGTTTGCCGAGATGGCCGAACGGGTTAGCCGGGAACGTAAGGAAATACGGCAAAAAATCATCGCATCAGGAAACGCCAGAGCGCTCTTACGAAAAGGGATGGAAGCCCCTGGCTCGTCATTTGGAGGCGTTTTCGAATGATTTTGCGGACAAAGCGGACGGAAACAGCGCCAAAAACAAGGAAGTCGGAGCGAAGCAGCGGACATCGCGGCTTGCGTGCGCGCAAGATAGATTGCCTTTCAATATATATCTTACTCTCCGTAGATACTTTGTTTTGTATCTCACATGCGCGCAAGCCGCGATGTCCGCTGCAGTCTTTCGTCCGCGCCGGGCGTCGATACCTCATAAGCCCTAGTATAGAACAGGCGGTCGGGAGATGAGGAAGCTACCGAAGGGCAAGTCGATACGCCGCCAGGAAAATGGCCGCCGGGCAATCCAGATATTCAACACCCAGATGCGCAGCAGTTTTCCTCTGTGCGGCGCAAAAGCAAAATCAACTGGTCTTCCGTGTCGCCGATTTGCGATGGAAAATGGGCGTTGCGACAACCACGGCGGAAAAACACCAAAAGGCGACGGCTGGCACCGCCCTGTCTGGCCGAACAAATCTGCGCCCGACGCAATCCGCAAGATGTATGGCAAGATCGCAGCTTTGGAAAAGTCGGCGCGCAAGAGAGCGGCCCGGCTCGCGCGCATGACCGAAGAACAACGACGCCGACACGAAAACTGGCACCGTGAGCGCCCAGTGACCACCGCCTCTGATCGAGCAGAACAACGACGGCTTAGGCACGACGCAAAATCCGCGCGAGAAAGTTTCTCGTCGGAGCCGCCCTCAGCGCTTTCAGAAGATCCAGAATATCGGGTCTTGGTCGCGCGCATCGCTGAACTCAAGGCGAATTTGGCGGCTATGGAAAAAGAAGAAATCGAAAAAGGAGTTTTCGGATGAAATCGAGTGAAATCATCGCAAGGCGGCGCGCATTGGTGGTGCGGATGCAGACGGAAGGCGCTGAGGCGGCCTATAAAGCAGCGTTGGCTGTCTGTGAAGACACGAAGGCCCCCGCCCCCGCTCGCGCCACTTGCGCGACAACCATTCTCCGTGCCGGCGGCTTCCTTAACACGCGCTCCGACGATCACGCACCAAAAGAGCCGCATGAAATGACTTCGTCAGAGTTGGCGGCCCGACTTGCGGAGTTGCGATCTGGCGGCGGGCAAGTGCCAGAAGACAAGACCGGTGACCCTGACGTATTCGACTGATTTGTGTATTCTCACGCGCCCGATTTGCCTAGGGATACACAGGAACCTCGGGCAGGATACCACCCAGCAAGCAGCGCCTTTCGCCAAAACACGCACTGAACATTCTGCGAGGACACGATGACCAATTTGAACAACGAGCAGACGCAAGAAACCAGCGGCGCGGGCGCTCCCGGCAAACCTCCAGTGTTCACGCTCGAACAGCAACAAGCACTGGC
>TARA_R110002012_G_scaffold83792_3_pt1 | contig 19696 bp, 9 predicted proteins | sample TARA_R110002012 | Tara Oceans TARA_R110002012 (sample SAMEA4396515) | marine metagenome | biome: Westerlies Biome; feature: [DCM] deep chlorophyll maximum layer (ENVO:01000326); material: water (ENVO:00002006), including particulate matter (ENVO:01000060) such as... | depth 40 m | reverse complement strand
TTATATATTATATTATGGCAAAAAAACAAGAAACAAAAAAAGTGGTAGAACCACAAGTAAAAGAAACGTTTAAACAAACGTTTGAAGAAGTTAAGGTTGAAGAACCAAGAATAAGAGAAAGAATAAAACCATCTAACGAGTGGGAAATAAAAGATAGATTATATACTTTGAAGGGTGGTAAAAAACCATTATCAAGATCGATAAAATCTACAAATATTTATTATTTTGACGAAGAAAAAGGTTATGAAAGAGAGCTTAAATACTGTCAAAACCAAAAAACTCCATTTGTAGATGAAATGAAAGGTGACCAAAGATTAGAGCACATTGTTTTTAGATCTGGTAATCTATTTGTAGAAAAGTCAAAAACAACTTTACAAAAATTATTAAGTTTGTATCACCCACATAGAAACACTATTTATGAAGAATACAAACCAGCAGAATTAGCTGCTGACGAAATAGATATTTTAGATAAGCAAGTAGATGCTTTAGTAGCTGCTAGAAATATTGATATAGATATGGCAGAGGCTATTATGCGTGTAGAGAAAGGTTCTGAGGTATCTAAGTTGAGCTCTAAGGAACTTAGAAGAGATTTATTAGTGTTTGCTCGAAACAATCCTAAATTGTTCTTAGAACTAGCAGATGATGAAAATGTTATGTTAAGAAACTTTGGTATTAAAGCTGTAGAGGCTGGTATACTTAGATTATCTTCTGATCAAAGAAACTTTTTGTGGGGTAGTAACGGTAGAAAGTTAATGGTTATACCATTTGACGAGCACCCTTATACTGCATTAGCACACTGGTTTAAAACTGATGAGGGTATGGAAATATTTTCAAATATAGAAAAAAGATTAAACGATTAATCAAACTGTAGAGCGGTCGCCCTGCGGGGCGATCGTAAACTACAAAATAAAATTATATGGAAAGTAAAAAATCAAAAGGACTAGGCGATACAATAGAAAAATTCACAACAGCAACTGGAATAAAAAAAGTTGTTAATACGGTTAGTAAAATAACTAAAAAGCCTTGCAATTGTGGAAAAAGAAAAGAAACATTAAATAGATTGTTTCCTTATAATAAATAAAAAATTATGATAAACGTAGATACGGTATACCAAAGAGTTTTAGCACTGTCTAATAAAGAGCAAAGAGGTTATATAACGCCTCAAGAGTTTAATCTATTAGCAAATCAGGCTCAAATGGAAATATTAAACCAATATTTTTATGATATAAATCAGTTTGGTAGACAACATGGTAATGATACGGAATATTCAGATATGCTTAGTGTTATACAAGAAAAACTAAGTGAACTTGAAGTTAGAGTAGCAAACATATCAGTTTCAGGTGGTATTTATGATTACAGGGATAATATAACAGACCTTTATAAATTAGGAACAGTTACGACAGGTGCAGGAAGAGAAATAGAACAAGTAAATAATAACGAGTGGTATCTTTTATCGTCTTCACCATTAACCTCTCCAACCGTTAACTATCCAGTATATGTTAATAGAGTTGATGGTTTAAATATATATCCTAATAATATGGAGCTTATTGATATATCGTATACTAGAGAGCCAGCACCAGTTTTTTGGGGTTATGTTGTTGTAAATGATAAAGCTTTATACAATGTAGCTACTTCAGTTAATTTTGACTTACATGCCTCAGAAGAAACAGAGTTAGTATATAAAATATTAAAGCTAGCTGGTATTACTTTAGATAAACAAGCTGTAGTACAAGTAGGACAAACTTTAGAACAATCACAAGTACAACAAGAAAAAATATAATAAATGGCATTACTAACTCAGTCGGAACAACAATACTACAATGGAAATGATTTTGGTAACTATCAATTTATTTCTTTAGATAATATAATAAGTCAGTTTTTAATTGCTTACGTTGGTGAAGATAAAATTATATCTAAAATAAAAAGAGCTGATGTATCTTTTCACGCTCAGAGAGCTTTGCAAGAATTATCTTTTGATACACTTAAATCTATAAAAGCACAAGAAATTACTGTACCAGCATCATTACAAATGATATTACCACAAGACTATGTTAATTATACTAAAATTAGTTGTGTAGATTCTTCTGGAATAAAGCGCTTATTATACCCTGTTTCTAAAACATCTAACCCATCTTCAAACCCATTTCAAAACGATGATGGTTTGTTTAAACTACAAGCCGTTGGTCGTTTGGAAAATACATCTACTAGTATTCCATTAGACGGAGAATATAAAGATATCATAGTAGGTATGCTTGTTGTGAGTCCGTATATTCCTGTGGGAACAGCTGTAACCGCTACTTCTAACGATGGTGGTATTACAACAATTTCTATAGATGATGGTTCTGGAACAAATTTTCCAACTCAAAGTAATCCTATTCATACTATAACATTTGAGTATGCTAGTGGGGATTTAGTTGTACCGCAAAAAGAATCTTATATAGTGGAAGGTTTATCTTGGTTAGCGGGAGGGGCTGCAGATTTTAAGATAACTGCAAGTGCAGCTGCTGACATAGCTGATATAGAAGTTGGCATGTTAGTTTCTAATCAGTATTTTCCAATAGGAACTACCGTGTTAAATGTTTCCGGTACAACAGTAGTTGTAGATCAAAACCCAATAAACGAACAGTCAGGTGTTGAAGTAACATTTTTTTCTACACCAGCAGATACAGATACTTGGTCTAACTATAAATCAACAGTACCTTCCGAAAATAACATTAATGATTATCAAGATTATCAAAACGCAACTTACTGGCCAAACCCTGGCGCTAGATATGGTCTAGATCCTCAACACGCTCAAGCCAATGGATCGTTTTATATAGATACTATTTCTGGAAAAATTCATTTTAGTTCTAATATTTCTGGAAAAACTGTAATCTTAGACTATATAAGTGACAGTCTTGGTACAGAGGCTGAAATGCAAGTTCATAAATTTGCAGAAGAAGCCATGTACAAATGGATAGCTTACGGTATAATGTGCGCCAGAGCAAATGTTCCAGAGTACCAAGTCAATAGGTTTAGAAAAGAAAAATTTGCAGCTACACGCCAAGCCAAATTAAGACTATCAAATTTAAAAATAGAAGAATTAACTCAAATTTTAAGAGGTAAATCGAAACAAATAAAACACTAGTACATGCCAGAGATTAAGAAGCAGTTTACCGGTGGTAAAATGAACAGGGATCTTGATGAAAGACTTGTTCCAGATGGAGAATACCGTGATGCAATGAATATACAAGTTTCCACTTCAGAAGATTCTGATGTGGGTACAATTCAAAATATTCTTGGTAACGTGCCTGGGTGTACATATCCTGACGCTCAAGGTTACGATAATCCAATAAATGATGGATCAGAAGTAGTTGCAACAATAAGTGACGAAAAAGCAGATAGTATATATTGGTTTGTTTCTGGGCAAGACAAAACTACATCTGTATTAATTAATGACATTAATAATAATGATATTAGTATACCTTGGGCTGCTAAAGATATTATTATGCGTAAGACTCCAAACGGGTGTGAGCCTGTATTTATAGATGCTTATGGAAGTGTACAGCATAATACTGAAACAACTAACAGTAATACGTTAGTTTTAGGAGACCCAGATCAAATGCCTTCAATTTCTCCGGGCATGACTGTTTTTGGCATTAATATTTTTGGACAAACAACCTCAACAACCCCAACAATAACAGGTGTTAGTACTTTAGAGAATATTGATGTTACATATACATCTGGCGAAAGCACTGGGCCAATGAATCTTATATTTAATTCTACATGTAAGTTAGAAGCTGTTATAGCTAAAGATGGAACTGGTACTGCTTCTGGTTTTGTTATGATTCCAGCTGCTCAGTTTGTAAACGAGATTCAAGTTGGACAACCTATTCAGTTGTCTGAGGGGCCTGATCAAATAGTTGATTTATCTACAACAACAATAACAAATATTCAAAATGTATTTATCAATAGTAGCGACGGACTTATTGGTGAGTTTTATAAATTAACAATATCTAACATTATAGTTAATCAAACTACAGGTAACTCTATAACAAATAGTGTGGATAATTTTGGTATGTTAACTGGAACATATAATGTTATTATCGATGCTTCTGGTATAGGTACTTATGCAAATTCAACTATATATATTTCTGATGTTTCTATTAGTGCACTACCTATAATATACAACATACTTGTTGACGCGTCAACTGGTGTGCCAACTGGTAAAGAAATAGCTGTAGCGTATAGCTCTGCCTTCCCTAACGGTGCTTATAGCCCTAGTAATCCTACTGGTCTTGGTAGTTATTGTTTAACAACACCACCTCCTCCATTTGTAAATCCTAACGGTACTTTTTTATATAGTAATGAATTTCAATTGCAACCTTGCGGAATGGTAGGATCTATTAATTTCTCAAGACCCGCTCAATTTTCTAACAATTTAACGCTTATACTTCCTCCTGACACATCTATTGGTCAAACCGTATCCTTAAGCGAGAATCTTGACTTAAGTTCTGGGTATGAATATTTAAGATTTGATAGACCAAGATCGTTGAAATTTAAAGAAGATAATATTGTTACTGGTATAAATATTATTGAAGATTTATTATTTTGGACCGATGGAACAACTGAACCTAAAAAAATAAATATTCCACGCTCAATAGAAGGTACAGATCCTGATGGTATGCACCATACTGTAGTAATAAATAAAGAAAGAAATCTAGGAAGAGATGGCGTTAGAATACCAATTGAAGAAAAACACCTAACTGTTATTAAAAAATCTCCAAAAAACGCTTTGGACATGAAGTTAGTTAGAAAGGTTAGGGAAGGAGAAGTTACTGCTATTACTAGAATACGTCCAGCCCCTGGTATTCCTGGAACATCTCACGCACCTTGGTTTTATGAAGCCGGTCTTAATAGTAATCTATACAACTTTAAAAACTTAAGAGTTGGAGATAGTTTTAGTATGAGTGTTGAATCTGCTACTGGCGTTGTTACTTATGATGGTCCAGCTGGATCTTATTCAGGCCCTCCTGGATGGAATTATTGGAATGTAGATTGGCAGGTAGGTGATAACGTTGTATTTAAACCCGCGTGGGAAGATGGAACTCTTCCAATGGTACCTATTAGCGAAGGGTTTATGGAAGCCAAGGTAGAAGTTGTGGGTAAGAGCAATAATAGAAAAATTACTATGGTTGAAGTTACTGTAACTGCTCACGATATTGATTATTCGCCAGAAGTTGGTCCTGGTAGTCCTTTTAGAGATATATTGGTAGATTTAATGCCTACATCTGAACCGTTATTTGAAAGTAAGTTTTCAAGGTTTGCTTATAGGTATAAATACGAAGATGGAGAGTACTCTACATTTTCACCGTGGACTAATCCGGCTTTTTTACCAGGAGGTTTTTATTATCATCCTAAAGAAGGTTATAATTTAGGAATGGTTAATAATTTAAGAACTATAACTCTTTCAAATTTTATTGGTAAAGACACGCCAAAAGATGTTACTGAAATTGAAATTTTAATGAAAGATGAGATATCTGCAAACATTTATTCCGTAACTACCATTAGGCCAAATGATGTAATACCTTTTGAAGAAACACAAAATACGTGGAAGAAAAACTCATATGTAATAACTTCTGAAACTATAAATAATGTTTTACCAGAAAACCAATTACTAAGACCTTGGGATAATGTACCAAGATTTGCTAGGGCTCAAGAAATAACTGGAAATAGACTTGTTTTTGCTAACTATGTACAAAACTTTAATCTAAGAAATAAAGATGGAAAAATATATTCTCCTAGTTTTAATTTTACTACTAAAAGTAGTTATTGGAGAAAAAACTCAGAATTAAAATCAATTAAATCGCTTCGTGATTATCAAGTTGGGGTAGTTTTAATGGATGAGTACGGAAGAGAAACGCCAGTATTAACAAGTGCTAGTGGTACGCTCAACTTGGAAAAATCAGAAGCTGATAAAAAAAATAGATTTAAAGTAACTTTGCAAGGAGCTAGTTTTCCTGAAGAAATGGACTTTATTAAATTTTATATTAAAGAAGCCTCTGGGGAATATTATTCTTTATCACTAGATAGATATTATGATGCGGGTGACGGGCAAATTTGGTTGGCATTTCCTTCTACGTCTAGAAACAAATTAACTGAAGAAACTTTTCTTATATTAAAAAAAGGTGTAGATAAAAACAATTTAGTTGTTAGTCCTGGAAAATACAAAGTATTAGCTATAGAAAATGAGGCTCCTGAGTTTATAAAAACTAATAAAAATTTAATATCATCCATAACGCACACTACAGCGGTTCCTCAATTTTCCCTTAGTAGCACGTCGGGCGCGCCAAAAGAAGGTGTAAAAGAATTTGAAGTAATGCTTAGTGATAGTTATGCTGGATCTACAGCTAGAGCACTACAAGAGACTTCTGAAGGATATTTATATTTTGAACTATCTCTTGGTGATAAAAAAAGTGATAGATACAAAATAGCAAGAATAACTACAGACGTAGATTATGATGATAGTTCCTTCGATTGGAATACTGCAAAGTATTTTATAACAACAGAAAAGCACATTAAGTTTGACATGATGCAATTTTTTGACAATATTGAAAATCCAACACATATAAGTCCTGGATGTGATGTAAATTTTTATCATTATACTATAGAAAATAAACCACAATTTGATGGAAGATTTTTTGCTAAAATTAATGATGATGATATTTTTAAACAAAATGTAGATCCTAGTGCAGAAGAGGTTGCTGCTACATTTAGAGTGTCTGAAGAAAGACAAATATTTGCATTAAAAGATAATTTCTACGAAGTTTATGACGATCACTTTGATAACGATGATCTTAACTCTGATTATACTTTTAGTTCTAGTGGAGCAAGTACAGGTATTGGAAAATGGAATTGTAATGGATGTAATGATCCTGATGGATCTACAGATTTTTTTGGAAACTCTAGTGGTACTTTTAGTAATAATGTAAAGGTTCGTGGTACTGATGATAGTGGTAATCCTAAAAACACTGGTTATGGTAAATGGTGGGATTATGCTGTTAAACATAAAATAGCAAAATGGAATAGAGCTATAAAATGGGCGGCTTTTGCTGCTAATAGTTTAGACGCTACAAACCCAGGTGTTTGGGTTATAGATGCTGGTCCATATGTTGGCCAGCAACAAGGTTCTAATTTTTCGCATACATACGGTACATATCAGCATTTTAACAACCAAAATCAAAGTTCTTGGCAATCGGCTCCAACTGACAACAAGGGGATTAAACAGTTTGTAGAAGGTTATCCAGGACAAGCTTCATATACAGGCGAACCTACTAAGTCTGAAATAGATATAAGTTTTTTAGGGCTATCATCTGAAGAAGGTATTGTTTCTTCTGAACCTCATAATAACGGTACGGGATACTATTACTATCTTGATTACGATAATTTTTACAAACTAGAAGATGGTGGAAATCCTCAACACTTAGAACAATCAAAGTTTGGTGAGCTAATGCGCGCTGGTAATTCATTTAGATGGAAACAAGATCCATCAGCAACAATATACAAAATTCATGGTGGCGTTGAGTATAGAAACCAATCAAGACATAGTTGTGGCAATAAGAGCCACACGCAAAATACATCAGACCAAGGTACTAGCTTTGAAGACTTAAATGAGTGTGGAGATGGAACAGGAGCGTTTAATGGTCCAGCAGGTGGAATAGGTTGGGGTGATAATTTATGGTATAGTCGTGGTACTACTCTACCAGTTCCAAATATTGCTGGTACTTGGCACAACCATTCTTCTGGTAAAAGATTTGAGGTAAAACCAGCTATTACAGAGTGGGATCCGTATAATGATGGATTAGCTGGCCCTATAAACAATGGAAATGTTTTAGGTCCTGGAGATCCTAATGGCGATAATAAAGCCACATTTAGTAGCAAAGACATTAGTGTCAATGTAAGGCCTTCAATTACTATAAATGTTGATGCTGATGGAAAAATCTGGGACACTCGTACAGAAAGCTTGAAGTCTGTACAAGATTTAGTAGGAATGTTAATAACAAGTTATAATGACAGTGTTTTTAGTATAACACAATCATCTGTTGGAAACGCTGTGGTTCAAGAAATAGAAACAGTAAGCAGTACTCAATATAAACTACATTTAACTGGTTATACCAGTAAGATTGACGCAACTAGCGATGTGCCCGCCAGTCCAAACACAAATGAGTATATAACTTTTGAACAACCTGCTCTTAACGGATATACATCTGGATCTGTAGCAATAATAGCTCATGCCACTAATTATCCAATACAAGGAAATACTACCGCTGGCGTTAGAAGAGGTCCAATATACGCGGTAAATTATAGTTTACAATTTTTAGAAGAAGAAATAGAAGAAGTATTAATGCCTAGAAACCCTGCTATTTTTGAAACAGAACCAAATGAAGGTGTTGATTTAGATATATATTACGAAGCTAGTGGTCCAATGCCTTTGCGTTTAAACACAAATACTTTATCAACAGCTATACCTATTGGGTCAAGAATATTTCATGAAAAACTTGAGTGGGCTGCTTTTACAGTTGGACAAGAGAATCAAGTAGTAGATACTCACGGATTTAGTACTATAGAACTGTTAAATCCCGTAGGCTTACAAGCTAATAGTGTTAACCAAGCTGATTATCTTACTATTGGAGATGTTTTAATGGTACACAAACCAGATGGACATGCTTTTTCTGTAGTGGTTAAAAGTTTAATAAGTGATATTTTAATTGAATTAGAAGAAGAATTATATAATAGTAGTCATTTTTTAAATTGGCATAATTGCTACTCATACGGCAATGGAGTAGAATCTAATAGAATAAGAGAATCGTTTAATAAACCTTTTATTTCTTCAGGTGTAAAAGCATCTACAACAACAAGTGAAAAAATAAAGGAAGAAATTAGAGGAAGCGGTTTAATATACTCTGGCATATATAATTCTACATCTGGTGTAAATAATTTAAATCAATTTATACAAGCTGAAAAAATTACTAAAGATATAAATCCAGTTTATGGAAAAATACAAAAATTATTTACTAGAGATTCTGATTTAGTAACTTTATGTGAAGATAAAGTTTTAAGAATATTAGCAAACAAAGATGCTGTGTTTAATGCGGATGGAAATCCTCAATTAACAGCAACAGATAAAGTGTTAGGACAAGCTATACCTTTTTCTGGAGAATACGGTATATCAACAGACCCAGAGTCTTTTGCTTCAGAATCGTATAGAGCATACTTTACAGATAGGCAAAGAGGTGCTGTATTAAGATTATCTAGAGATGGTTTAACACCTATATCTAACTATGGTATGAAAGACTGGTTTAAAGATAATTTAGGTATAGCGGACAAAGTAATTGGTAGTTACGATGATAGACAAGAAAACTATAACATTTCTTTTCATGGTGAAATTAATAAATCAATTTCATTTAAAGAAGATGTAAAAGGATGGGTAAGTTTTAAGTCTTTTGTTGCTGAATTAGGTGGTAGTGTAACTAACAATTATTACACTTTTAAAGAAGGAAATATATGGCAACATGAGGTGCCTGTTTATGGAGACACTGCTAGACCTACTGTAGCTACTAATTATAACATGTTTTATGGCGCTGTAGAATCTACACCAAGTTACTTTAATGTTTTGTTAAACAACAATCCTAGCGTTGTAAAATCATTTCAAACTTTAAATTATGAAGGAACTCAATCTAAAATAGATAGTCTAGTAAACGCTACTGTTGATGGCGTATTATATAGCGACGATCAATTTTACAATTTACAAGAAAGAGATGGTTGGTTTGTATATAGCGTAAAGACTGATAAAGAAAAAGGAAGTATTAATGAGTTCATGGAAAAAGAAGGAAAGTGGTTTAACTATTTAAAAGGTAAAGAAGTTAGATCTAATAATCGCGGCGTTCTTATTACAGATGATGATGGTTTTTCTACTTATGACACGGCGAGCTTTGCTATTCAAGGAATTGGAGTAGCAAATGGCGCTCCTGTAGTTGCCTCTGCTGTTGGATGTATGGATGATACAGCATTTAATTTTAACTCTGGTGCTTTAATACCATGTAATGGTTGTTGTTACCCAGTTATATCAGGTTGTTTAAATAATATATTTGCGGATAACTTTATAATACCTACTGGAAATCCTCAAGTTGATGTTAATACTGACGATGGTTCATGTGTGCAAAGTGGTTGTACTGACGCTACAGCGTTTAATTATAATCCAAACGCAACACAAGACGATGGTTCTTGCGTACCTGTAATATTAGGTTGTACAAATAATCTTACAACAATTCACAATGGTACATCTTTCTACACTATGTCTAATTATAATCAATATGCAAATACTGACGATGGCAGTTGTCAAGTAGCAACTTATGGTTGTACAGATGTTCTTGCTATTAATTTTGATGAATTTAATAATTTCCCTACGGTTGATGACGGAACTTGTTATTATAGCACGGTACCTTTAGGTGGTTGTAATGACTACGCTGGATTGTATAATAATATTGGTAACTGGGGTGCTTGTAATTACAATATAGCTGCTACATTTAATGATGGTACTTGCGAGTATAGTTCTTGTGTTGGGTGCATGGACACAATGTATGAAGAATATTGCGCAACTTGTTACAACGGTGGACCTTGGTTATATAACAATCAAAACGCTTGTATAAACTATTCAACAATTGGATGTACTGACCCAGTGATGTATAATTACAATCCAGGTGCCATAACCGATGATGGATCTTGCGTACCGTTTGTATATGGATGTAGCAATGCGTTTGCAACAAACTACGATCCTGCAGTAAATACAGATGATGGTACTTGTGTTTATGGTTGTTGTGTTGATAATTTTGTTTACGATCCTACTTATGTGTGGACAGGTAGCGCCGTGGCGTTAGTTAATCCTGCGACAGGTTTTTATTATGACACAAGTCCTCTTGATAATGTTAATAACTATATATATCCTAATTACGACGGACGAATTAGCTGGAAATCAGATGCTAATTCATGCACACCTAACTCTATAGCAGTAGTTCATATTACCGCGCCTAGTGGATATACAATAAGTTCATATGCTAGTCCTCAAGACTTTTCTATTGATGTTGATGGTAGTCTTGTATGGCAAGGTATTAGTGCGTGGGAAGCTAACAATAGCCCATGGGTTGGAGCTGGAGACTGGGAGGCGCGAGCTTATTATGGTTGGCCTGGAAACAATCCACCTTACTGTCCTATTAATCCTTTTACTCTTGGTGGTACAGGACCTGGACTTGGTTCAGGACCTCTTTCAGCTTCTTATCCAGCGCAATATGGATGTACTGATGATACAGCATTTAATTATGACGCAACAGCAACTATAAACGATGGGACTTGTATTCCTGTAATAGTAGGATGTACAGATCCTACTGGTTCTAATTACCACCCTGATTTCAACACTGATAGCGGCGCTTGTACTTATTGTAACACAACAACAGGTTGTGGAAGCTATGCTGATATTGACGCAACTGTAAGTGTTAGCAATATAATAGCTCAAGATAGTAATGGTGATGCCTCTATTGATATAACTTATGGGCCAACTGATACTTGTGTTTCTGCGTTAACTTTTGTGTTACAAGAAGGAACTTACCAAGCTAATGGAACAATTACTTGGGGTAGCAGTAGCTTCATTTCAAATAACAACCCTAGCACATTTACAGTGGTTACGCAAACGGTTAGTTTCAATAATGCGTCTACAGGTTTTGATTTTGTTAGTTCTGGTACTCAGCAAGCGGGTGATAAAGCTTATCGCCTTAGATTATTTGCTCTATGTTTCCCGTCTGGTTCACCAACACCTGGTGGTGCAACATATGTCTCACAACAATTTTTAGTACCTTAAAATTTATTATATGCAAGTATTAACATTTACTTTTCCTGGCTTAATAAATATTTCTGTTCAAATAGGAGATATTGCTTATTACTCTCCAATTAATTCTGTTGGTCAATTTGACACGTCAAATATTAACAACGTTATAGAAATGGGTGAAATAATAGATATAGATAGACAAGCAAATACATTAGCGGTTGTTTTTGATGATGTAGCTGTAGTTGGTCCAGCAGGAAGCCCAACGGGTGTGCTAGCTCCTGCTGCTGGAGATTTTATTATGTTTGGTAAAAATAAAAAAGTTAATACCACTAGTCTTGTTGGTTATTACGCTGAAGCCCAATTTAGAAATAATAGTTCAGAAAAAATAGAGCTATATTCAGTAGGATCAATTGTTACAGAAAGTAGTAAATAATAAAAATTAACATATGCCATATCACTATACAAGTAACACAAACAGAACACCACAAAGCTCCACACAAAGAGTACAAAGAGCACCAGCAAATAGAGCTGTTGCTAGAGGTGTATCATACACAAGGGAAAACGTATTAAGTGCAGAAGGTGAAAAAGCGCCCCCTGGTTTTCACTATATGCCAGACGGTACACTTATGTCTGATGCTGACCACATGGAACAATTTGGCAACCATCACAGTGGTTGTAATGAATATTCATCTTTTAAGCTGTTGGCAAAATCATCATTATTAAAAACTTGGTGGAACGTTGTTACTAACAATAAAAAAGATGATAATGGTGATGAAGTTGTTAACAAGGTTGTTAATAATAACTTAACGTTAACAAACCAATTTAATAAATTTATTAGTGACTCTTGGAACGGCTACCAAGCTAGCGCAAACAAACATGGTGGGCTTGACTCTAGTGATGGTTGTGATTATTATTATGAAAAAATAAACGATTGGCAAGGTGGTAAAAATAAACTTAACGAAATTAAAGTAAGGCACGCGGGTAGTTCAGCTCATTATTTGTGGTGGGAATATGATTCAAAAATTAACTGGGCAAACGAAATGATGAGTAATTGTAGTTGTGGCCCAATTAAAGACGCTGCGGTTTTACAGCCAGTAAGAACTAAAGAGCAGTCTAGAATATCAAAGTACAATTATCGCAAGTACAAAAGAAACAATAGAATATAAAACTTAATAAACATATATTATGTCTCACGGATATGCACATAGCTCTTCATCTTTACCAGCAGGTACAACTGTACCTACACAAAGAATAGGTCCTCAAGGTCAAATTGCACCAGCAGGTTATCATTACATGCCGGATGGTACGCTTATGACAGATGCTGAACATCAGTTGTTAGATACCATGAAGATTATACGACATTTTAATTTTGATACTACTAATTTACCAACATTTAGCACACGTAGACGTTTTGTTATATCTGGAGACGCTGGTGCAAGTTTTATGTTAGAAATTAAAAATGAAGATAACAGTTATTATAATTTTGTAACAAAAACTTTTCAAACAACAAAAACAAAACTTGAAGCGGTTATTAGCGGAAGTGGTAATTACTATGGTACTGTAACTTTTCCTACTGTAGGTGATGATGATCAATATGATGTTTATTTACTTGCAAGCGAACAAACTAAGCATGCTGATTATTATGAAGTTAGGTTTGATGATGGTAGTATTGATATAAATTCATCTACAGGTTCTAACTCTTTAATGTTGCAAAAAGTTATATACCAATATACGGATATAACATTAACTATTCAGCCTTTCTCATTAAATAACGTTACTGATTTAATTAAAGCTAGTACAAGAGTTGATAGTGTAACAACTACGACTGTAGCAGGGAAAGTAAGTAAAGTATCATTTAAAGCGTCTTGTGGGGTAAATGCAGACACAAAGTCTTATCAAATTATAAACCAACCAACTGACAATGATTTTTTATCTTTTGTTGAACCTACAATTAGCGCAACTCCAATTGATTTACCAGGCGAAGATATATACCCAACAGCCAGAACAGCTTTCACTGGTGACGATGTAAACGGTGCTGTTACTAGTGGTGCTGTAGTCAGAATGGACAACACTGACTTATCCGCTGTAATTGCAGTTGGAGATAAAATAACCTCACCAACAACTAGTGGTACAGTAGATGGTGCTATTGCAGATGGAGATAAAATAATTTTAGACCAAAACGTAGCAACCATAATGGCTGTTGGCGATCAAGTATTTGGATGTGCGGCTTGCGGATCACACATAGTAGTTGTAAAAAGTTTAGACCCAGATGGTGATAATGCTAAAGAGTTTGATGTAGAATTAGAAGGTGGTGGAAATGCTGCTACAGCGTGGGTAGATGGTGCAACCTTAACATTTAGCTCTAAAGTTAATAGAAAAACCACAACGGTTACAGTTGTAGAAACTAGTGGTACCGCAACTGATTTCACAATGGATGCTTCAATGCAGTTTCGTGATGATCAACCTTTAACTTTTTCAGCAAGAAAAAATTTTAACTGGCCTATAAGTAATTTTGCCGATAAAATTGCAGCAGGTATGATTGTTAAAGCTGCTCTTGTAACAGAAAATACACGTGTTGCTAGATATGAAGATACAGTAAAAATACTTGAAGGAACAGATGAAGAACAACGGGTTGTAAAAAACAGAATAGAAGCTATAGATAAAGCAGGTTTTAAACCGACAATAGTAAAGGGATTAGTTACAACTCAAAAAGGTAATATCACTTTTGACAAGCAGCAAGTTTTAGCTTTAGGTGGTAACGCTGTAAGAGTTGGTGGATATGGAGAAGAAAATATACTGCGATTATCTGGGTGGGAAATTAAATTAACAAATTTAGCAGTGGCATTAACAGCAATTACAACCACAACTACAAGCGCTGTTAGTTCTAGTACTACTGTCCCTGTAGCATCTGTAAACGGAATACTACCAAGCAACGTTAGTTCAGTTAGCGGTATAGGTATTAATGCCAGCGTAGTTAACCCAACGGTTAGCACTAGAAGTGCAACAAGCGGTGCGGGTAATGTAGTTTTAAGTGCTGCTCAAAATTTAGAAAGCGGTATAACTTTAACATTTGGTAACGCTGGACAAGTTGCTACCGTAACCGGTGACATAGAAATAATAAAAGCTGGAACAGCAAATACAACTGTATATTTAGACATGGAAAAATTGGTTTCTATCACTTAGTAGTAAAAAAACAAGCAAAACTGTGACTATTATATTATAAAAAAATAAATTATGGCAAACAAAAATTCATCACCAAATAAGTTTCTTTCTTTTCTTACAGGTGGGGCCGAAAGAAGACAAGAACAGAGAAACGCCCAAGAAGATCTTCATAAACAAATGGCTGATTGGGAAGATACTAAAATGAAAAATCCATATGCTGGAGTAAAAAATCCATATGCTAATATGGAAAATGTATATGAAGATCAAACTGTAGATTTAAAAGCAGCAGAATTTCAAAAAGAACAATCTCAGCAAAATGCCGCTAATATAATGGCAAATTTAAAAGGTGCTGCGGGTAGTAGTGGTGTAGCTGGTCTCGCACAAGTACTAGCTAATCAAGGTGCCAAACAAGCACAACAAGCATCTGCAGATATAGGTAGACAAGAGCAAGCTAATCAAGCTAGAGCTTTAGGTGAGGCTGGTAGGTTACAACAATTAGATAGAGAAGGTGAGCAAAAAAGAGATATGCTCGAAAGAGAAGGCGCTAGGATGGTTGAGCAGTATGATTTTGATAAACAGGCTAAGATGATGGATTTTGCAATGGCAAGAAAAGAAGCTGCGGACACAGATATAGACAACGCAGCAAGACAAACAGATCAGTTTATAGCAGGTGGAATAACAGGGGCATTAAGTTATTTGTCTGATATTAGATTAAAAGAAAACATAACTAAAACTGGTGTTTCTAAATCTGGAATACCAATATACACGTTTAATTACAAAAACAATAATAAAGTTTGGTCAGGAACAATGGCTCAAGACTTAATTGATATGGGTAAAGAGGACGCGGTAACAATTACGGACAATGGATATTATGCTGTTTATTATAACATGATTGACGTTGATATGGAACTTAAAAATTAAATAGGATGGCTGAAGACAAACAAGTTAGAAAATATGCTGAAAACTTATCTTATGGTAAAGATTCGTTAGCTTCCGAAATACATGGAAAAGCTAATCAAGAAAGGATTAACAAAAGTATTGCTAGTTGCGTAAGAAATTACGATAAACACATGGCTGAAGGAAATAAAGGAATGGCTGCTCACTTTAAAGGTCAAATTGAAAAATGGAATAGAGAGCTTAATAGTTTAAAAGCTATAAAAGAAGAGTTTTTTATGAATTACGCATCTGGTAGAGGCGGTGAGAGAATGTACTCAAATTACACTGATTTAAGTTGGGATAGAGATTTTTTTACTGAAAGAGGCCAAATAGCCCTTGGTGATGATTTAGAATTTAGGTTTGGAGTTGCTAATGACAAAGGAGAAATGATATGGAAAAAACAAGAAGATATAACTGAAAATTGGGTTGTAAAAGGTGTCGAAGAAAATGATTTTATGAGATTACAGCAAAGTGCGGTTAAACAGCGTAACGATATGGGTAAACCTTTAGATTTTGATGTTGATTGGGAGGTAAGTAGAATACTAGAAAAATCAGATGCTTGGAAAGTTATGGCTTCAGATAAAATTGGTGGTAGATATTTTTTAAATGATTATGTTGTAGAAAATCAAAAAGCTATAGAATCTGGCCAAATACCAGATGACATGTTACACCCTGATTCATTTAACGCAAATTTTGATAATAGATTACACCAATATTATGCAGATAGATTAAGAAAAGCATTTGATCCAAATTATCAAACTCCATTAGAAGCGCGTAAGGCAGACGAATTAATGGCTAAAACAAAAACAACCAACACGGAAGAAACTAATACAGAAAACACTCAAGTTTAATATGGCTGAAACTCAAACAATGTCAGAATTAGATCAAATCATGCAGCCTTATATAGACTCTGGGCAGTACTCAGATAATGAACTTGCTGAAATAAGAAAGCGACAAGCTAATTTACTTAAAGAAAAAGAAGTGAATTTATTGGATCAATTTAATTTTGAATCAACACCAGCCACACAAGATAGTAATTTAGAGTCCAAATATCAACCTACGGTTATTAAAGACGATATTATACAAGATGACACGGGTAGAAAGTTTACTACTTTAGAAAACGAACTTGAAATAATTAAAGGTGAAGAAGAAGCTGAGTTAGAATTTGACAAACAAGTTGATGAAATAAAAAGCACGGCTAAAAATGATTTTGAAAATTATAAAAGTAAAAATCAAGATAAATTATCAGCTGTTTACGTTGAGGGTGGTAAAACTAAATCTGTTTTAGATTATGATGATACAGAATCTATAAAAAAAATAAACCAAGAATTAACTCAAGATCATTTAAGAAATAATGAATATTTATGGCAAACTGTTTGGCCAGAAGTTAGAGATGCAAATATTAAACTTATAAACCAAAAAGCTGAATTATTAAAAGAAAAATATCAAATTAGTGAAGATTCTAGTCAAGAAGATTTAGATGCTGCTAATGCAGAAATGATGGAGTTTCAGAGCGGTATTTTAAATGATGATGAAAGATTTCAAAATATTGTTATATCCTATGCAAATGCTTTAAATGAGCAGCACGCTATAGATAAAGATGGTTTTTTAGTTGATAAGCATACTTGGGATAAGGTCAAACAGCTTGATCAGTATTTGAGTTTAGGCGGGGATGACGCACTCGCAATACCAACGTTTGGTCTTTCTAAAATACTAAGCCCAATGACAATATTTAAATCTATTAGAGGTATTGGTACTTCTATGGATGAAATTGGCTTAGCTGCTAACGGGCAAAGATATCAAGAACAGTATGAGAGTTTTCAAAATAATTTAAAGCAAGAAGAAAAAGATAATTGGACCGATGAAACTGTTGGGTACACGTATTATGGTCAAGATAAAAATGATTTAAGATTTAAAGTTGTAACAAGGAATATTGAATTTGCTAGTATGGTTGGTACCAAGAAAGCAACTTGGGGCGATTATAAAAAGCAGATGGAGCAAACAATTAAAGATAATGAGTTTAATTACAAGGAAGATATATTAGATCTTTTTGAAGAACAAAGAATTGATCAGGCATACGAAGCTGCTAGTTTTGATAGGCTAATGTCTGGTGACAATACTTTACGTGAACTATCTTTAATGGTCAGCGAGCAAGGTGTCAATATGGTTGGAGCATTAATTAGTTACGGTACACTTCCGGCTATGCAAGAAGGTGCAAGTGTTTACACAACATTAATAAGAGATGCCGCTAGAGCAAAGTTTGGTTTAGGTGAAGATGAACTACCAACCCCAGACCAACTATATGAAACGCTTTTAGACGATTCTATAGATCATGAGGGAATGATGGAAACAGCTGCCCAAACAGGTGTTGTTATAGGTCAATTAGAACGTTTTTCTGCTGGCAAGCTTGTTCGCCCTATGAAGTTTTTTAAAAAAGGATATGGTTCTATGGTAAAAGGACAATATAAAAGATTTTTAAAAGACGTAATGGCTGGCACTAGATCTTCTGTTGAAGGTGGTTTTACAGAGTTTTTTACAGAGGGATTACAAACAACAGCTTCAAGTGTAGCGACTGGAAACTGGAGTGCAGATGAATTTAGAAACTCTATGGGTACTGGTGCTGTTATAGGTGTGTTGTTTCCATTTGGAGGTAATGTTATGTCTAGAACCACAACGGAAATGAAAGCTGCTTATGATAAGGTGATTGGAAAGTTTGATAAAAATACTGTAGAAAATGTACTTAATAGTAATCAAACGCAACTAGATCAAGGCTTAAAAAACGGTACAATTACTAAAGAAGAGCATGAAGAAAAGTCAGCTTTAATAAATAGTGTTCGTAGTTCAAACGATAAAGTACCTAATAACTTTAGTTTAGAAAATAAAAAACAGGCTGTTGATTTATTGTTACAAAAAGAACAATTACAAAAAGAAATAGATCAAATAGGTGATAAGTCATTATCTAAAAATAAACAAGAGCAATTAGATGTAGTTAATGCTAGCTTAGAAGAAGTAGCTGTTAAAGATCAATTTGAAAAAGAACAGGAAAGAGTTGAGAAGGTTGCTGGTGAAATATTTGGCGAAGATGTTAGAGCGAGAAATGTAAATTCAGAGCAAGCAATACAAATGGCTAAAGAAAAATATCAAGAAGAACTAGCTGATCCAAATATAACTAGCGAAAGAAAAGCTTTAATAGAAGAGCAAATTCAAGACGCTGGTAGTTCTTTTGGTTTTTATGACCCAGAGACTAGAACAATGATTCTTAATAAAGAGGCTAGTGTTAAACAAGGTTTTGTAACAACAGCTTCTCACGAGTTTTTACATGCTGTATTACAAAATACAATACAAGCTAATCCCGATATAGCTATTGACTTAGGTAATAGTTTAGGTAAGTTTTTAATGAAGATGGACACTGGTCAAATAGTAGATAGTGAATATGCCTTTAGAGTTGCATCATATCAAAATGCTCCTAGTGAAGTTCAAGGCGAAGAAATGATTACTCTTTTCTCTGAAGCTATAAGCCGAGGTGATATAAAGTTTAACGAAACTATATTTACTAAATTAAAAGATACATTTAGAAGGTTCTTACAAAATATTGGTTTTAAAAATATAGAGTTCAACACTGGTAAAGATGTTTATAATTTTATAAAAGATTATAATAAAGCAATACAATCTGGAAGAGCTGGTAAAGGAATTAAAACCTTAGCAATAAAAGGAGCTACAGGAAAATTAATTACACCAGCG
>TARA_R110002012_G_scaffold322080_1_pt1 | contig 19711 bp, 17 predicted proteins | sample TARA_R110002012 | Tara Oceans TARA_R110002012 (sample SAMEA4396515) | marine metagenome | biome: Westerlies Biome; feature: [DCM] deep chlorophyll maximum layer (ENVO:01000326); material: water (ENVO:00002006), including particulate matter (ENVO:01000060) such as... | depth 40 m | reverse complement strand
GGCTGTCGGCGTCTTTTCGAAGCGCGGCGCGGGTGCAGGCTGGCGCAAGCCACCGATATCTATGTAATTTCCGCGCGCCAAATTATGCGGGTGATCCGGCGCTTCTTGCGGTGTCAGAACCGGCGCTACACATGCGTCGACGCCATCAAAAACCTCGCACCAGTGATCACGGCTGTGCTCTGCCAAACGACTGCCAATCAGGCTGCGGGCCTCTGGCCAGTTTGCCGAATCCGACCAATCGGGAAACGTCGATACATTAAACCCCAATCCGGACAGAAAATGCACACGAAATTTTGCCTCTATCGGGGCGACGGACAGATATTTGCCGTCCGAACACTGGTAAACGTCATAGAAAGGTGCGCCGCCGTCCAGTATGTTTGTGCCACGCGGCCCGTCGTGCATTCCGGCACTGCGCAGTCCCGACATGGCTGTGGCCAGCAGGGACACTCCGTCCACCATAGCCGCGTCCACCACCTGACCTTCGCCGGTCTGGCGCGCATGAAGTAGCGCTGAAAGCAGTCCGATAATGCACATAAGGCTGCCGCCCGCATAGTCGGCAACAAGATTAAGCGGCGGCACCGGCGCGGCACCTTCGCGGCCGATCATATCCAGCACCCCTGTCAGCGCCAGATAATTCAGATCATGACCTGCGGCCTGCGCCAGAGGGCCGTTCTGGCCCCAACCTGTCAGACGGGCGTAGACTAGGGCCGGGTTGATTGCACGGCACGAAGCAGGGCCAAGGCCCAGGCGCTCCATCACACCCGGCCTGTACCCTTCAATCAGCGCATCAGCTTTGCCCAAAAGCGCCAAAACACATTTCACCGCCTCGGGCTGTTTCAGATCAAGCGCGACAGAGGGCCGCCCGCGCGCGGCAAAGTCAAACTGCGCGGGGCGCTCCATACCCAGTTCCGCATCGCTCAAACGGTCGATGCGGATCACTGTAGCGCCCAGATCCGCGAGGATCATGCAAGCAAAAGGGGCCGGTCCGATACCGACCATCTCGATGATGTTAATTCCGGCCAGCGGCCCCTTGGTCCCTGTCATGATACCTGACCTTTACTATGCCAGTCCCTGCTCAGGTCTTCACGAAATTGCGGATCAGCAATGGCGATCAGTCGTTCGGCCCGCACCTGCGCACTGACACCGCGCAATTCTGCGACGCCCCATTCGCTCACCACCGTGTCGGCGTCGGTTCGGGCCAGTGAAACAGTCTCAACATGCGGTACAATGCGTGATTTCATGCCTTTTAGCGCAGTCGAGGGAACCGCCACAATGGCACGGCCTGTGCCGGAGATTTGCGCGCCACGGGTGAAATCCACCTGCCCGCCGATGCCGCCGACCTCCCGGTGCGCGGCGGTCTGGGTGTTGATCTGGCCCAGCAGGTCCACCTCGATAGCCGAATTGATCGCGTAAAACCGCGACAATCGACCAATCTGCATCGAAGAGTGGGTGTAGGAGGCAGGGCGGAGTTGAACCGCAGGGTTTTCATTGATGAACTTACACAGCGCCGCACCCCCGATCACCGCGCCGGCTATGGATATCCCCGCGTCGATCTCTTTGGCCGCGTTGGTCACGACACCCGTCTCGAGCAAGGTCACAATTGCATCAGTAAGGGCGCCGCTGTGGACACCCAGATCACGGTGGTGGCACAGGTGTTTCGCAATGGCATCCGGCAGACGCCCGACACCGATTTGCAAAACCGCACGGTCCGGCACCAGCTGCGCAGTATAATGTGCAATTTTATCTTCAACCGCTCCGGCGGGGCGCTGTGGGATTTCGCGGTGCGGTGTGCCGCCTTGCACCTTATGCTGGATCATAACGTCACGCGGCCATGCAGTGCCGCAGGTGCGCGGCGTACCGGGGTCAATCTCGGCAATCACCAACCGCGCACGGCGTGCGACATTAACCAAATGAAGATCACCCATGCCAAGATGGTGATCGCCATTTTCGTCCGCCCCAGACAGTTTCACGAACACCACATCAACGGGCAGGCGGCCATCGCACAGACGGGCAATATAGTCGGAATAGTGCAATGACAGGATCACAAGGGATTCAGGCGGCAATCGTGCCGCATAACCCAACGCGCCGTAACTTTCAAAGATCAGCCCGCGCGCGCCAGTCAACACATCACACGTCAACATGCCTATGCATGCGGTCAGGTCAGCGACCTCGGTTGCCGCATCAACCAGCGCACGCGTCAGCGTCTCCGGCTCTCCGGCACCCTGCGCGACGAGGACCCTGTCACCGGCACGCAAATGCCGGGACAAGTTCAGCTCCCCAAGGGTAAGTGGTGGCGTCTGTAGGTTCATGTATCGCCCCCTCCCAAGGGCAGCATGCAGTCAGTAGGATTTCGGCAGGCCCAGCACCCTTTCTGCGAGATAGGAAAGGCACAGCTGCGGACTGATCGGGGCGATGCGCGGGATCAGGACTTCCCGCAGATACCGCTCGACGTGGTATTCTTTTGCGTAGCCAAAGCCGCCATGGGTCATCACTGCGGTCTCACAGGCGGTAAAGCCCGCCTCACCTGCAAGGTACTTCGCGGCATTTGCCGCTCCGCCGCAGGGCAGGCCCTGATCGTATTGCCATGCAGCGGCCAGCACCATCATCCACGCCGCCTCCAGCTCTGCCCAGCATTTTGCGAGCGGGTGCTGGATGCCCTGATTCTGCCCGATTGGACGGTTGAAAACGATACGCTCATTCGCATATTTTGCAGAGCGCTTGACCGCCAGCATGCCCAGCCCGATGGCCTCAGCAGCAATTATAATACGCTCCGGGTTCATGCCGTGCAGGATATATTCAAACCCCTTGCCCTCTTCACCGATCAGGTCGGCCTCGGGAATTTCGAAGTCCTCAAAGAACAGCTCGTTTGAATCGACAGCCTTGCGGCCCATCTTTTCAATCTCGCGCACGCGGATTGTTTCGCGGTTAAACGGCGTGTAAAACAGACTGAGGCCATGGGTCGCCTTTTTCACCTCGTCCATCGGTGTTGTCCGCGCCAGCACCAGGATCATATCGGCCTCTTGTGCGGTCGAAATCCATACTTTCTGGCCATTTACAACGTATTTGTCGCCCTTCTTTTTCGCCTGAAGCTTTAGTTGCGTGGTGTTCAGGCCGGTGTTCGGCTCGGTCACGGCAAAACAAGCCTTTTCACGCCCTGCCGCCATGGGCCGGATCATCCGCTCGCGCTGGTCGTCGGTGCCAAAAACCGCGACAGGGTTCAGCCCGAAAATATTAATGTGAACTGCCGATGCACCTGTCATGCCTGCGCCCGATTCCGAAATGGTGCGCATCATCAGCGCCGCTTCGGTGATGCCCAGACCAGAGCCGCCCTGTGCCTCTGACGTGCAAATTCCCAGCCAGCCGCCATCGGCCAGCGCCTTGTAAAAATCATGGGGGAAAACGCCGCTGCGGTCGCGCTCTGCCCAGTACTCATCATCGAACCCTTCGCAAATACTGCCCACTGCGGCACAGATTGCTTCTTGTTCTTCAGTCAGTGCAAAATCCATCAGGCTTCCTTTCTTTAACGCTTACAATTCCGGTGCTAAACGCGGGCCGCTGCGGTTTCGGCCACGGTGCCAACCGCACCTGCGGCTTCCAGCCCCTCAATTTCTTCGTCCGAAAACCCTGCTTCGCGCAGGATCTCGACGCTGTGTTGCCCCTGTTGCGGGGCAAGGCGTGTGGGCGTGGCGGGCGTGCGCGACCACTGGGTCGACACCGCCATCTGCTTTATCCTGCCCTCGGTAGGGTGTTCGACCGCCTGAAAAAATCCGGTGGCCTGAAGATGGGGATCATTCATCACGCCTTCGAAATCATACATCGGCATCGCGGGCACATCCGCCTTTTCCATCAGATCCATCCACTCTGCAGTGTTGCGGGTCAGTAGAATGTCGGACAGTTCGCCATACACTTCGTCGATATGCTCCATGCGCGAGGCAAAAGTGCGATAGCGCATGTCTGTTTGAAATACTTCAGGCTTGCCGATCGCATCGAAAAATCGCCGCCAGTGGCCATCGTTATAGATCAACGCGCAGAGATAGCCGTCTTTGGTTTGATAGGGGCGTCTGTCGGGCGACAACTGTCGCACGTATCCGCCTTGATCCAGCGGCGGGTCGTAGGTCAGTCCGCCCATGTGATCACTCATCACAAAGCTGACCATTGTTTCGAACATCGGGATATCCACCTTCTGACCCTCGCCGCTGCGGTCCCGCTCGATAATGGAGGCAAGGATGGCGCTGACCGCCACAAGCCCGACCACACGGTCGGCCATGGCCGTTGGCACATAGCGCGGCGCGCCTTCGTTCACCCGTGAAAACAAATAGGGAATGGTGGACATGCCCTGAATCAGGTCGTCATAGGCGGGGCGCGATGCATAGGGCCCCGCCTGACTATATCCGACAAGACCGGCATAGATGATTTTGGAGTTCACTGCCGATACGTCCTCATAGGACAGGCCAAGCCGCGCCATGGCAGCGGGGCGCACATTATAGACCAGCGCATCAGCATTTTCGCACAACCGCAACAGCGCCTGCCGCCCTTCGGGTTTTTTCAAATCCAGCGTGATGGAGCGTTTCGAGCGGTTGGCATTCAGGAAGACCGGACCCATTCCGGGATTACGCGCGGGACCGATCTGGCGCACCAGATCCCCATCCGCCGACTCGACCTTGATGATATCCGCACCGAAATCACCCAGTATCTGGGTCGCATACGGCCCCATCAGTACTGATGACACATCAATAATCCGTATACCGGCCAATGGTCCCATGTATTCCCCCACATGTCCACACATGTGAACTTTCAGTCTAACATGCTGGACATACTTTCAGGATCGATGCATAAGTCAAGCATGAATATTGTATTGTCAGAGGCTGGCGCGGGAGCGGGGCAGACCACATGATTGTAAAACAAGCCGCAAATGTTCTCGATTTGCTTGAGTATTTCTCGCTGAAACAGCGTATTGCCAGTCTGGCGGAAATTTCGCACGATATGGGCTGGCCGCGCTCCAGCACGTTCAATTTAATTTCGACGCTGGTTAAACGCGGTTTTCTATATGAGCCAAAGCCGCGTGGCGGTTTTTACCCCACAGCGCGCTGGCTGGCGCTGGCCACTGAGATCGCCAGCGCCAATCCGCTGCCCGAACAAGCCAGAAATCTGATTGAGGATCTGGCGCAACTGACAGGAGAGACGGTCTGGATAGCAGCCCCCAACGGCCAGCAGGCGGTGTTGCTGGCGGTGATCCAGTCCACCCACCCGATCCGCTATACCGCCGATGCAGGGAAACAGGTGCCGATCCACCTGACCGCATCTGGGCAGGCCACGATGAGCCAGATGTCAAACCAAAACATCGCGGCGATCCTGAAAAAGGCAACATTTACCAGTTACGGCGATGGCACCCCGATGAGCGTGCAGGCAGTAGAGAAGAACATCACAGATTCGCTGAAGCGCGGCTGGTTTAGCAGCGCCTCCGCCTATAGTCGTGATCTGGGCGGTGTTTCAGTGCCGCTAGTGATCGACGGCTCGATCTATGCGGTGACCGTCGCCGGCCCGTTGTTCCGGGTCGAAGACCAGATGCCAGACACGGCGCGCATGGTGCATGACGCCATCGCACGGCATTTCGGTTCTGATTATATGCGCAGCCAGCTTCCTGATCTGCACCGGCTGGGCAGCTGAATTTATGACCCAGAGACACACCAGAAAGAGGCACATTATCCTATGACCATCCCCCGCCTGTTCCCGATATTCGATGCGGTTCCAGCGCACGAAACAATTGACGAAACCGCCCTGCGCGCCGAAGTGAGAGCGTTTGTGCAAACCGAGATCAAAAGCGGCACGCTTGTCCCCGGTCGCCAGACATGGACAACGTGGAACCGCGCCTTTTCGCTGCGCTGTGCCGAAGAGGGTTACATCGCGATGACCATGCCAAAGCAGTATGGTGGGCACGAACGCAGCGCGTTTGAACGCTATGTGGTCTGCGAAGAACTGCTGGCCGCGGGTGCGCCGCAAGGGTCACACTGGATCGCGGACCGCCAGAGCGCGCCGCAAATCCTGCGCAATGGATCGCAGCGCGCCAAAGATGAAATCCTGCCAAAGATCGCCGCAGGCACCTGCACCATCGGCATCGGGATGAGCGAACCCGACAGCGGATCGGACCTGTCCTCCATCCGCACCCGCACGGAAAAGGTTGAAGGGGGCTATCGCGTTTATGGCCAGAAGGTCTGGACCACCAATGCACAGCACGCCGATTATGTCATTGCGCTGTGTCGCACATCTCCGCGCGGCGAAGGGCGCTATGACGGCCTGTCGCAACTGGTTGTGCCGATGGATCAGCCCGAAGTTACCACCCGCCCCCTGTGTGATCTGCGCGGTGAGGAAGAGCTGAACGAAGTTACCTTTGACGGGGCGTTTGTGCCCGATGATTTCCTGCTGGGGGCCGAGGGCGATGGCTGGCGGCTGGTGAATGAGGAGCTGGGATTTGAGCGCAGCGGCCCTGACCGCATCTTGTCTACCTTTGTGCTGCTGTCGACCATGGCAGACATGGCCGGACAAACCGCTGACCGTTTCGCCATGGCAGAGGTCGGTCGCCTGACTGCACGCCTGTCTGCAATCCGCCAGCTTTCGCTCCGCATCAACCGCCGTCTGTCCGCTGGGCAGGACATCGGCGGCATGGCCACAATTATGAAAGACACCGGAACCGCGCTGGAACAGGAAATCCCCGAATTGGCGCGCCGGCTGCTTGATCTGGTGCCCGCACGCGATGGCAATCCGGCGCAGGCCGCCCTTGCCACCGCCATTCTAAGCGCCCCGTCGTTCAGCCTGCGCGGCGGCACACGTGAAATCCTGAAAGGCATGATAGCAAGAGAGATGGGTCTGAGATGAGTGATACAACAAAAATGCTGGATGATGCGCTCAACACGTTGCTTGAGCGGCGGTTGGCGGATGCCATGGCGCGCAACACCGCCGGATTGCCCGAAACCCTGATGGGTGAGATGATAGAGTCAGGTTTTACGCGGGTGCTGGCCAGCGAGGCCGATGGTGGCCTGGACGGTACATTGGCGGATGCGGCGTGTGTGGCGTGGCGCTGCGGCTGGCACGCAGCACCTGTCCCGATTGTCGAAATGCTGCTTCTGGCGCATCTTGATCCGCAGGCAGATGCGGCGCAGGTGACGGTTGCCCACGGCAGCCCTGCCATTGCCCCGTTGATGCAGGGGACACAATCCATCAAAACGGGAAGTGAAGCACGAAACGCTGATACTGCCAAACACTTTACCTCGATCGCTGATGCACAATGGAGCGTTTTGGAGGGCACCGATGCAAACCACGATGAGGCGACCCTGATCATGGGTGCCCTGCTGACAACGGCGGCGATGACAGGCGCAATGGCGCGCATCATCGACATTATGGTAGATCACGTCGAAACCCGTACCCAGTTCGGCCGCCCCCTGAAAAAGTTTCAGGCAATCCAGCATCAGATGGCCGAAGCGGTGAGCGAGCTAACCATAACCGAGGCCGCACTGGCCAGCGCGCTGGAGGCCCATGACACATCTGACAATCGCGTGCTTTTGTGGGCATCGGCCAAGGCGCAGGCAGGAGTGGCGGCCACCAGGGTCGCGGCAACCGCGCACCAAATGGCCGGCGCAATCGGATTTACCGACGAACACGCGCTGCACCACTTTACCAAAAAGCTGTGGCACTGGCGCGATACTTGGGGCCGTCAGGCTGATTGCGAAATTGCAATCGGGCGCGCGGCCTGCGCCGCACCAAACGGCCTGTGGCCCTATATTGCAGATAAAGAAGGAATACGCGCATGAGAGATGCAGTACTGATTGAACGCAAGGGGCCAATCGCCCTGGTCACCCTGAACCGCCCCGACACGCGCAATGCGCTGTCCGATGATATCATCCGCGGCCTGATCGAATTTTTGTCGGGCGCTAACGGCGATGCATCGCTGGGCTGTATCATTCTGACGGGTGCGGGAAAATCCTTTAGCGCGGGCGGCAACGTCAAGGAAATGCGCGATGGCACCCATCCGATGTTTACCGGCACGCCGCTGGAAATGCAGGAAGGCTACCGCAATAATATCCAACAATTGCCGCGCCTGTTTCATCAACTAGATGTGCCTGCCATTGCGGCGGTCAACGGCCACGCCATCGGTGCTGGCATGGATCTGGCAACAATGTGCGATATTCGTGTAGCATCAAAACGCGCGTCATTTGCGGAAAGTTTCCTGCGAGTGGGTCTGGTGTCCGGTGACGGTGGGGCATGGTACCTACCTCGCGTGATCGGACATGCCAAAGCCATGGAAATGGCCCTGACCTGCTGTATGTTGGACGCTGATGAGGCCAAGAACTGGGGTCTTGTAACCCATGTAACCGATCCGGAAGATCTGCTGGACAAGGCATATGAACTTGCCGATAAAATCACCTCTTTCGCCCCGAAAAGCATCCGCCTGAACAAGCGTCTTTTGCGCCAGTCCGGCGATCTTCCTCTGGAAAGCGCGCTTGACCTCGCGGCCAGCTTTCAGGCGATTGCACAAAACACGCAAGACCAGCGCGAAGCGGTGCTTGCCCTGCTGGAAAGCCGCGCACCGGATTTCAAAGGGGCCTGAGCCCACCATTTTATATTCCGATATTTCGGAATTTGGTAACACCTTAAATGGAAAGGTGGTTTCTGAAGTTCGGTTTTTTCAAAGGTGTTGTCCGCCGATTTCATGCGGCGTCTCTGATTTCAGGGACGCTGATTTCGGTTTCAGGATTAAGCCAGTCAGGATCGGCGTGGCGCGCGTCTGGGGTGACGAAGCGGATGCCGCTGTGCAGGTACTCGCCGTTATACCAACTGGCGAAGGATTTCACCCACGCCTGTGCATCGCTCTCGTGGCAAGGCCCTTGGTTGGGCACGAGAGCGAATTTGCAGGTTCCGAAGAGCGCTTCGGAGAACGGGTTGTCATTGCTGACACGCGGGCGGCTGTAGGACTCGGTTATGCCCAACTTTTCCATCGTCACCTTCATAGTGGCACCCTTCATCGGGCTGCCGTTGTTAGCGTGCAGAACCAAAGGACGTATGAGGCAGCACTCGGCCAACACCGCCTATCGGATCAGAGCGGCGGCCAAGTCCGTACTTTCGCGCTCATGTACCTCCCAGCCGACGACTTTCCGTAAGCGCTACGCTACCCATAAGTGTCTCGCGGCGACGTTGCGATGCAGGCTCCCTCGACGAGGTTGACTAGGCGTGAGAAGACCCGCGATATGACGGTCGTCCCCGGCGGCGTGTCGGAAGCGCGATCGAGATAACCTCCGAGCCGCGCGACCGCCCTGACATAGAATTCAAGATTGCGCAGTGCTTGTCGCTTTCTTTCCGGTGTCGCCTGTTCGCGTATATGACGCACGGTTTCGGTGAAGACTGCTGTCGACGCTGCTTCCGGTGCCTCGCAGCTCAGCATCGTCAGCCATGACACCGCGCTAAGCCGCGACGCAGGACAACCCGACGCAGTTGGCCAGACGCTCGGCCATGGCCGAGCGCATCACTTCGATCCGGCACCCGGTTTTCAAGGTCAGAAAAAAGTCTCGATCTTCCAGCGCAGCGCGTACCATTCGAGCTTGTTTATAGCGTCCGCATGGGTCTCCACCGGCAGGTTCGTGATCAGCTTCCAGAAGACGGGCGGACGGCATTCCGATGGGTCAAGCTCCTCGGCATGCATAATCTGAAGGTCTTGATGGCGGTATTTCCGCTGCTTTCCAATCGGCGGTTGGACCGTCATTGTGGCATACACCGGACCGACAGCACGGCGCGACGATCCTTACCCTGCGCGTCGCGGAACCGGACCTCGTGGGTTCCGCTGGATTGCACTTCAGCTATCACCTTGGCAAATGTCGTTCCGCCATACCGTCCTTGGTCTGCCAGTTTTGGTGCGATTTGACTTGGCGGAAGACTGGCGAACTTCTTTGAATTACATAGCGACAGCACTGCCGCGCGTTCAGCCGCGCTCAGCTTGTTTGCCGACTACGGGCGCGGCACGAGAGGACGCTGACCGCCATGCCGCGATCTGCGCCGAATAAAGCCCACGCTTGCGGCAGTATTCAGCCAAATCGGCATCAGTAAGAGCCGCCGTTTCCAGCACCTCTGCGAACTTGTCACGTGACGACCAACCCTCGGGCCCAGCGTCAGGCACAAGCTGCCCCTTGCCGCGCGCATCCGCACGCCACTTGTGCAGCGTTGCCTCGGAGATTCCTTCCTCTTACGACAACTGCCGAATGGCTATGTTGTTCGGCGGCAGCATCCGCTTCAGTACAGCCGACCTTCGTTCCAGTGAATATCCCAAATCATCGCCCTATCCCGTACCCTTAAGAAATAGAGGAAAAGTAGAACAGCGGACAACTTCCAAGACACTGGGGGAGTTCGAACACTTCGTGCATCAGAGTATAGAAACAGCAACGTTTCTATGATTTTAACCGCACGTGACCAAGTCCATTTGCTGACTTGGCGCTGATATCGGACAGAAGACATAAGGCGTTTGTATGAAGCTTCAGTCTCCGCCCCCCAAGTGCTATCGATACTGCCGCTATAATAACCTTCGGCGCGCAGGCCATCCTGCACCATTTTTCGAAAACCGATATCACGCTGTTCAAAAGCTGTGCAAAGCGCTTGGATAGTGGATAGTGACTGCCCCTTGCTGAGCATATGCGGGCAGAACCCCGGTTGCGATCAGACTCGTGGACAGGAGGGCTAGCAGGTTTCTACGATTCATCATTGTCGGTTCCTTCAGACTATAAAGTCAGCAAATCGAAGCAATACTGATTACTGACATTTGGTGTGTAAATAAGCCCGTCTTGCGAACCTGAGTTAATTGTCCGTCGTCAGGTTTTTTGGAACCAAGAACTGCTTAAACTAAGAGAAAATATGGCCCATCTCGCTAGTCCTACGCCTGCTGGGTTTCCGGGCCTAAATCCAACGCCCTGCACAGGGATGATCCGGTGTCAGGTCAACACCACACGGTAAGCTGCGCCGCCTATTCATTCAGCGAGATAGAGCCGGTTTGCAGCATTCCGGAGGCCAGATATCCGCCATCTACCGGCAAGGTATGACCATTGATATAACGCGCCTGTTGGGATGCCAGAAAAACAATTGCACCAGCAATGTCGTCAGGCTCGGCAATAAAGCCTGCAGGGATCATGGGCAGCAAGGACGTCCTCGTCTTCTCTGTATAGGCTTTGTGCGTCATCGGAGTCGCCGTAGCACCGGGTGCTACCGCGTTAGCGGTGATACCATAACGGCCTAGTTCCAGCGCCATCTGACGCGTCAGTCCCGAAATCGCAGCCTTGGATGTGCCATAGGCTGTGCGCCCTACACCAGCACGCGTTCCACTTATCGAAGACAGGTTGATGATTCGCCCGTATCCCGCCTTTCTCATGTTTGTGGCTGCCCGCTGGCCACATAAAAAGCTACCGGTGACGTTGATGTTGAACACCTGATTCCAGTGATCCAAGTCAAAGTCCTCAAAGGTGTCTATGCGCAGGATACCCGCGCTGTTGACCAAAATCGTAACCGGGCCGTGCCACGCTTCGACTCTATCAAATGCCTCTTCCACCGATTTTTTGTCCTGCACGTCAATTCGCACAGCCAGCGCGTCACCGCCCTGATCGGTGATCGTAGCAACCGTCTGATCCATTGCGATAGGATCAATGTCAGCGACGGCCACCGGCGTTCCGGTGCGGGCCAGCATCAGTGCTGTCGCGCGGCCAATTCCGGAACCGCCGCCGGTGACTATTGCGGCACCTTGTTCAAATGAAAACATGGTTATTCTCTTGTATTTTCAGGTTACGGTTTCATCAAATCGGGCAGCACAGTAGTGATGACGGGGAAAGCAAACAGGATCATGATCGTGACCACCTCCATCAACACAAACCAGAGTGCGCCACGGAAAATTTCCGGGAGAGGTGTTTCACGGTCGATCCCCGCGATGACATAGACGTTCAGCCCGACAGGCGGCGTTATCAGCCCGATTTCGCACATCTTTACGGCCAGAATTCCAAACCAGATCGGATCGAATCCCAGCGATTGCACGGTGGGAAACATGATCGGAATGGTAATGACCATCATGGAAAATGCATCGAGAAACATGCCCAGCGGTACAAAAACCAACAGCAGCATGACAATGATCAGGTAGGGTGGCAAACCGGACCCGACGACGGCTTGGGATAATTGATTTGGCACCTGGATCAATGTCAGGAAGTAACTGAAAACCGCAGCACCGATCATGGTAAACATGATCATCACAGTTGTATCTATGGTCGACCGGAAACTGTCGACGATCCGCCCCATCATACCGGGCCAGCTGGCGCGGTGCATAAGAAGCATGATCAGGGCGACAAATGCCCCCACTGCACCGGCTTCTGTCGGTGTCACAAGGCCCAGATAGATACCACCCATCACGACCATGAAAAGCACCAGAACCTGCCATGCCTTGCCGGTTTCGCACACCGCCTCACCCCAGCCCGCGCGCGGCGACACAGCGTTGCGCATGGTGCCGCGCCGCGCAATAAAGTAGATACCCACCATGAAAACGACAGCCGTCAGCAAGCCCGGCAGAAATCCGGCCACCAGCATTTTGCCTGCCGATGTTTCGGTCAACGCGGCATAGAAAATCAGCAGGACACTGGGCGGGATCAAAACCCCCAGAACTCCGCCCGCAGCAACTGCGCCGGCAGACAGGCTGCCCTCATATCCGGCTTTTTTCATCTCCGGTATTGCGACCGAACCGACCGTGGCCGCAGTTGCCACGCTGGAGCCCGACGTCGCGGCAAAGCCCGCGCTGGTCAGAATTGCCGCCATCGCCAAACCACCGGGCAGATGGCCAACCCATCGGCTGGCCACATCGAACAACTTTTTACCGACCTGCGCGTGATGCGCGAAACTGCCCATCAGAATGAACAGCGGAATGATCGTCAGGGTATAGACAGCCGTGGTCGAATAGGAAATCGACTTTAACCGGATCATCAGAAAACTGAAATCCTCGACCAGAATGATGCCCGCCGCGCCGGACAGTGCCAGTGCGGCAAAAACCGGAGTGCCAAGCGCCATCAGGAAAAATATCAGTGCCACGGCAATATACGGGGCAAGGGTCGGATCCATCATCATTCCTAACGTCAGGTGGGGCCGGTACCGGCCTGCGCTTTGCGATCAGGCTCACCGAAAATTAAGGTTTGAACAGACTGGATTGCCATCTGGATACAGGCAAACCAGAGCCCGACTGCCAGACTGACTTTGGTCCACCAGATCGGCACCTTGACGTATCCCCAGCGGAACTCGCGGATCGACACAGAATAGATCGCCTCGTTGGTAGAAGGGAGTGCCAGGATCAACAGACCCACAGCACCTATCGCCCAGGATAGGGCGACAACCCGCGCGCGGGTCTTGGGGGATAGTTTGTCTGTCAGAACATTGACGCGGATATGGGCATCATCGCGCTGTGCCCATCCCGCGCCAAGAAACACCAGCATCACAAGCGCGAGTTCAGTAAACTCGAACACACCGGTGATCGGGCTGCCAGTGATCGCGCGCATGGCCACATCAAGCGTTGTGCCAAACATCAGAAACGCCAGAAAAAGCATGGCGATCGCACCCAGTGCATTGGACACAAAGTTCAGGACTCTGTTCAAACTCTGCATTACCCGATCCTTTGCATGGTGCAACCGCCACACCCCATCATGATGCCTGACTGATCTCGTAGGGCCGCTTGAGCGTGGCTTGGGGGTCATATTTCTCGACGGCGGCATCAATCAATGATTGCATTTTTTCGCCATCAATTCCCGCAGGTTTTGCCGTTCCCTCCAGCCAGGAGTTTACCTGTGCAGGCTGAACCAGCGCCTTGGCCATCGCCTTTTGATCGTCGGACACCGTATTGAGCGTCACACCTTCAGCTTCAGCAGTCTTCACGTAGTTGGCCAGCACTTCCTCATAGATTGTGCTGAATTGACCGCCATAGATTTCATCCACGATCTCGTCGGAGATTTTGCGAACATCCTCGGGCAGCCCGTCATAAACCTGCTTGTTCATGATTGTTGCTGCAGGTGCGTGCGGCCCGTCCCCGATGTCATAAAACTGTGGTGCGATCTCGTGCAGCTTGTAAGCGATAGCTGTTACAAAGTCGAAGCCATAGACGCCGTCAAGAATACCGCGCTCCAGCGCCTGATAAACCTCTGGCGCCGCCATGGCGACAGCTGTACCACCCAGCGCTTCGACCACATCGGCAGACACACCGTAGGCCCGGATGCGCTTGCCCTTGATATCTTCCAGCGAATTGATCGGGGTCCGCAGAATCAGGGGCGCATAGTTCCAGTTGGTCCAATACAGCACCTTGGAGCGGTGACGCTCTTCCCATTCGGCGCGCAGCGGATCGAACTGCTCGTACACATCACGGCAAACCTGCTGCAGCGCATCCGCGCGGTTCATGCGGAAATACCATTCCAGACCGCGTGTGACCGGCAGTTCTGACTGATAATAGCCCGGTGCAATCAGGGTCATTTCGGAGGTGCCGTCACGCACGGCGCCAAGATGCTCGCCCACCTTGTTCAGCGAGCCTGACCAGTAGCGGCGGATGGTTACCTCGCCTTCTGTCCGCTTTTCCAGCTCGTCAAGATACCAGCGGTCGATCCAGGATGGTCCTGCGGAATCGGAAACATAGCTGTCGAATTTTAGAGATGTGGCAGCAAGTGCTAGCGAAGGGGCTGCCATGACAAAAGCGCCCGATACTGCGGCGGCTCCGGTCTTGATAAAGGTTCTGCGTTTCATATCTCTCTCCCTTTTGCGCCTGTCCGGTTCGGACAGGCCTTGTTTTGCACGCAGGCTCATGCCTGCTGCTATGCTTCCAGATCCAGTGCTGCGCGTTCACGCAGGCTGGTTTTCAAAACCTTCCCGTAGCTATTTTTGGGCAAGTCCTGTACAAAGTAATATTTTTTTGGTTTTTTGAACGATGCCATCCGACTCTTACACCATGTATCGAGTTGATGGCTGTCGCAGGGACTGTCGCGTTCCAGCACAACAAAGGCAATCACATCCTCGCCCCATTCAGGACTGGGAACGCCCACCACCGAGACCTCTGAAACCATTGCATGAGCAAGAAGAGTTTCTTCCACTTCGCGCGGATAGATATTCGTTCCGCCGGAAATGATGACGTCCTTGGAACGGTCGGACAGAGTTAAAAAGCCGTCCGTGTCTATGGACCCCAGATCACCTGTGCGTAGCCAGCCGTCCACAATGGTGTCCGCAGTCGCGCTCTCGTTGCGCCAGTAGCCCTTCATCAGCGTCTCTCCCGCAACCACGATCTCTCCGACCCCGCCCACAGGCATATCGCGCATTGCGTTATCTACAACACGCACCTGGACGCCCGCCTGCGCAAACCCGACAGAGACGCGGCGCAGATTGGCTTTTGGGTGCGCAGTGTCAGCAACCTGTGCGCGTGGCAGAACCGTGATTGTCATAGGGCTTTCGCCCTGCCCGTATATCTGCACAAATCTCGCGCCAAAAAGCTTCAGCGCCTCTTGGATGTCTGCCAGATACATTGGGCCGCCACCGTAGATGATTGTCTTGATGCCGGTACCATCGTACCCGGTTGCTCGGGCATGCGCCATCTGGCGTTTTATCATTGTAGGAGCGGCAAAAAAAACAAGATTACCAAGTTCCTGTGCCAGCCCTGCAATCTCGGCAGGATCAAACCCACAGGACCGCGGGATAATATGGCATCCCCCTGCCCGCAGAACCGGAAAATGGTACAGCCCGGCACCATGCGACATAGGTGCTGCATAAAGCGAATTGTCCTGTGCGGACACAGTATCGACATCCATGGCATAGGCCAGCGACATTGCCATGATATTGCCATGGCTAATCATAACCCCCTTGGGACGGCCCGTTGTGCCGGATGTGTAGAACAGCCATGCGATATCATCACGGGATACCTGAACAGGCGCAGACAGTGATGACATCTCTTTGGCTGCCCGTATCAGACCAAGATCATGCATTCCGCATTCAATGCATTCGCCCTCCAGATCGGCCGCGTCAGGAAAGATACTGCCCGTTTCGGTAATGACAACAAGTGCTTTGGCATCGCCGATGATCCAGGCGGCTTCGCGTGGATGCAGCTTGTGATTGATCGGCACGACAATCGCGCCAAGCCAGAGCACGGCATGCAGAACTTCCAGATACTCGGGACGGTTGCGCATGAACAATGCGACACGATCCCCCTTGGTCACGCCCAGCGTTTCGCTGAGGTATTGGGCCATGCCAGCACTGTGCTGTGCAAATTCACTGTACGTTACATGCAGATCCGCACCAAAACGGATTGCGGGCGCATCTGGAGAAATCCGCGCAGTCTGTAACAGCCATCCTGAAATATTCATGCCGATTCAGACCTTGCGTGCTTCCAGAACGGAGACATAGTTGGCAACTGCCGAGCCCCCCATATTAAACACCAGCCCCAGGTTTGCACCGGGCTTTTGCATGTCTCCGGCCTGTTCGGTCAGTTGCCGGAAGGCCAGTGCGTGCATCGACACGCCTGTCGCACCGACAGGATGGCCCTTTGCCTTCAAGCCGCCGGACAGGTTCACCGGAAGCGCACCGTCACGGTAGACAGTCCCTTCCTCGAGCGCGCGCGCCCCCTGCCCTCTGGGCGTCAGGCCCATCGCCTCATAGGTCAGCAATTCCGCGATGGTAAAACAATCGTGGACTTCGGCGAAATCAATATCAGCCAGTGTTACACCCGCCGCCTCGAAGGCTTGGGCAAATGCACGCTCAGGGCCTTCGAAAGCCAGAAAGTCACGGCGTGTCATGGGCAAGAAGTCACTGACATGGACAGCCGCACGCACGCCCACTGATTTGGGGAAATTCGCTGCGTTCTCATCTGTGGTCAGGACCAGCGCAGCAGCACCGTCTGTGACCAACGAGCAATCCGTCAATCTCAGCGGTGGCGCAATCTCGGGGTTCATTTCGGAAACCGTGCTGCAATGCTCGAAGGTGAATTCCTTGTGCATATGCGCCAGCGGATTGGACATTGCATTTGCGTGGTTTTTAACTGCTATCCGCGCCATAGCATCCAGCGGGCTTGCAAAACGCTCTGTATACTCGTGCGCAGCCACCCCGAATACCTGTGGAAAGCTGAGTGCCGCCTCGGCCGCATCATTTTGATAGCCCGCACCGGCCAGTGCCTGTGTCACTTCTTTTGTGGATCGGCTAGTCATCTTTTCTGCGCCGACAACAAGTACGGTACGCGCCTTTCCAGCCTGAATAGCGTTCATCCCCGCATGGATTGCCGCAGATCCGGAAGCACAGGCATTCTCGGCGCGCATACCCGGCTTGAACCGCAACTGCGGATAGGCCTGATGAATCAGGGAGGATGCAAAACCGTCCGACACCATGCCGGAGTTGAAATGCCCCAGAAATACCGCGTCAATATCCGCAGGATCGACGCCCGCCTGCTCGACGGCCTCATGGGTTGCAGCAATGATCAACTCTTCAAGGTTCTGCTGTAAACGGCCGAATTTTGTGTGGCCACTCCCGACGATGGAAACTCCGGTGCTCATGATGCTCTCCCTGCTTTCGAAATCAGGTTAAACTTATACCAATTAGAATCTATCGGTAGAACTACGTAATATGATACGTAGGTCTACGTAATCTACTACGTGGAAAATCTTGATGATCGATATCTCTACCCCGCAAAAAGCAGCTACCATCGGCTTTCAGGAGTCACCTGTTGCCCAGATCGTTGTGCGTCACCGCCGCATCATCGAGATAAACAGAGAAGTTGAACGCATGTTCGGCTATTCTAGAGCGGATCTGGTGAACCGTTCTGTCCAACGGCTGTATCCTTCGACCGCCGATTTCAACCAGATCGGCGCGCGGTGCGAAAAGCGCATGCGCGCAAGTGGTGATACATATTACGAAGATGAACGCTTTATGCAGGCTTGGGATCAAAAGATTTTCTGGGTGCGGGCCAAGGGCACGACACTGTCCCCCGAAGACCCGTTCTCAATGATGATCTGGTCCTTCGAGAAAATCGTGGACAAAACCTACCGTTCTGTGGATCTCAGCCCGCGTGAACGTGAGGTTGCACACCATCTTGTTAACGGTAGGACATCGCGTGAAATCGGTGTGTCCCTGAGCATTTCACATCGTACGGTTGAAGTGCATCGTGCCCGCCTCATGCGGAAATTTAATGTCAAAAATACCGCCGCATTAGTGTCGGAAATAGTACACGCCTTTTGAAGCCGCCTGATACCATATGCCATGGCGCTAGTGTTCGCCGCCTGACGGAAGATTCCCAATGGCAACTCGATGTGCGATATTCGTGGCATGAGACGCGATGACATCTGCCTTTACCTTGGCCCCGCTGACCGATCTGAGCTTAAAGCTCTGATCACCAACCGCAACACGCCGCGCAAGCTGGTCTGGCGTGCCGAGATCGTGCTGGCAACAGCGGACGGCCATGGCACCTTCGAGATCATGCGACGGACGGGCATGTCGAAGCCGACGGTGTGGCGCTGGCAGGAGAGGTATCTCGATGAAGGCGTGGCAGGCCTCAAGCGCGACAAGACACGACCCTCGCGCGTGCCGCCGCTGCCCATGGAAACAAGGCTGAGGGTGATTGCCAAGACCGTTCAGGAAACCCCGCCCAATGCCACGCACTGGAGCCGTACGTTGATGGCCGAAGCCATGGGCATCTCGCCGTCGAGCGTTGGCCGCATCTGGGCAGAAGCAGGCCTGAAGCCGCATCTCACGAAGGGTTTCAAGATCTCGAACGATCCCATGTTCGAGGAGAAGGTCACCGACATCGTGGGGCTGTATCTCGACCCACCGGATCGCGCCATCGTGCTGTGCGTGGATGAGAAGTCACAGATCCAGGCGCTTGATCGGACCCAGCCGGGACTGCCGCTCAAGAAGGGCCGCGCGGCCACCATGACCCACGATTACAAGCGTCACGGCACGACCACGCTGTTCGCCGCGCTGGATGTGAAATCAGGCAAGGTCATCGGTGACTGCATGCCGCGGCATCGCGCTAAGGAGTTCCTGAAATTCCTGCGCCAAATCGACAAGGCCGTGCCCGCGCGGCGAGATGTACATCTGGTTCTCGACAACTATGCCACCCACAAGACGCCTGACGTGAAGGCCTGGCTGGCAAAGCACCCCCGCTTCAAGCTCCACTTCACGCCTACCAGTGCCTCATGGCTGAACCTTGTGGAGCGTTTCTTTGCCGAGATCACATCAAGGCGTATCCGACGCGGCAGTTACTCCAGCGTCGATGATCTCGACGCCACGATCTTCGAATATCTGGCGCAGCACAACGAGAAGCCCAAACCCTTCAGGTGGACCAAAACTGCAGAGGATATTCTCACCCGGGAACGCCGCGCACTGGATGCTCTCGATCAAATCAGGGGAAACAGGTAGGAAGAGTCAGACTCGGAACACTAGAGGCTCGTATTGGCGACCAAGGGTTGTGGTATGTCTCGCGCGGGGTGACGGACCGGGGCGAGTACAAACGCATGATGCGATGGCCGACAGCCCGCGGCGCGGCGATCGAGACGGACGGGATAAACTGTCCGAAGCCGCCCTGAAAAAACATTTCGAATGGTTCCTGAAGGTTGCGCTGGATCAGATCATGTTCTCGGCCAATCTCTTTGACCTACTGTCGCGTAGCCCTTAAATCTGAGACACGACGCGTTCGGGGATATTT
>TARA_R110002012_G_scaffold160919_1_pt1 | contig 19715 bp, 31 predicted proteins | sample TARA_R110002012 | Tara Oceans TARA_R110002012 (sample SAMEA4396515) | marine metagenome | biome: Westerlies Biome; feature: [DCM] deep chlorophyll maximum layer (ENVO:01000326); material: water (ENVO:00002006), including particulate matter (ENVO:01000060) such as... | depth 40 m | reverse complement strand
ACATTATTAAATAATTCTCTTAATAATTTAAGATTACCATAAAAAGTAACTCTATAAGAACTTGGTTTATTAAATTGAAGTTTTACACTTTCTAATGTTATATACCCATCTTTGTAAGGTCTATCATTAATTTCAATTCTAGCTTCTTTAGATGATCTAGCGTCAAAGTTATTTCCAACAAGATCATAATTGTAATAATGTTTAAATAATTTATTATTCCTAGATGTAGCTGGTAAATTAAAATTCCTAGAGAAATCAGTAAATATTTTATCAGGTTCTCTAAAATCCTTTATACTACTTACAATGTTTATTGAACCATCTTGAAATACATCAACTTGTTCGTTTTCTATATATAATTGTATTTTTTGATTCATTATCTAATATTATTGATACCATCAAATGCATACTCAAAGTTTATAGTGTAATTAATCAATTTGTCATTTAGACTTGTTTTATATTGAAAGTTAGAATCTTTTACTAATATTGGTAACGTTTTATTGCTTTCTCTAATCCAAATATTTTCTGATTGTAATAATTGTCTTATTGTCTCATTGTATTCATCTCTAAGATAACCTGTGTTTAAAGTTATAGATTTAGTTGAAGCAACATCTTGTACAACGTTAGATGGTGTAAATGTATCATAAGTAGCAGAACTTGTTGTTGATCTGATGGTACTAGTAACAAAATTATCTTTTTTAACACTTAATCTATCTTGTCTTTTCTTATTAAAATAAATATCTTGTATTACACCAAACTTATTAATAAATGATACTTTATGATTTGTGTATTTAGTATCACAAGTAAATATAGGATATATTGTTTCAATAGCACTATTTGTTTGGGTGTCATATGTTGAAACAGAATTGTTTGATGATACTATTTCTATTTTAGTAGCTTGAACAGTACTTGATACATAAGTAATAAAGTCGTCAGAAGTTTCAATACCAGGAACATTTGTTATAGGTGCAATAGATTTACTATCTGCTACTGATTCCACACCTGTGCTATCTTTAGTATAAAATATTACATTTGTTACTCCATTTAATCCTTTATAAACTGGAATATTATATTTTATGTTTTTTGGTATATATAAATAATTATTGCTAAACAATTTTGATGTTGAAAGAATAGAATTTAATCCATCTTCAAAATATGTATACCCTTTTGTTGCAAGACCATATTGAGTTGTCGAAGTAGGTGTTGATAAATCAGAATATTGATTAGTTTTTACATAATACCACCAACAAGTTGTGTTTATTGTATTATAATCATCATTAAATGTTACACTTATAAAATCTTGAATAAGTTCCGACAATTCAAACCTTACTGTATTGTTAGAATCAGGGTTTGATTTTGTTATTGTGTATTGTGCTGTAGTTGGTTGAGAATTAAAACTCCCTGTCCAACAATACAATTTTAATGTAGAACTATTTAATGTAGCCATTTTATCTTTTTTAATATAACCTAAAAAACAAAAATAGTATTAATAGATGTCTACACCAGCACAAGAACCAAAATTATATACTACTCCTGGTCTAACTCCTGATGGGTTTCCACTATAACCTATTTTAAATGAATTTCTATTTTCATTTATTCTAAAGTTAGTTTCACTTGTTGGTGCATATATTGTGCTTAGAGCTGTGTCACTATATAAAACTGTATTATCACCAAACGTACCAATATAATAAACATCAACATCATAAGTAAATAAAGTATTACAAGCAGCGGTTGTGTTTAAAGATGAACTAGAAGATATTCTCATAATCTTAATATTAGATGGTCTTTCTACTACTGGTGCTGGTGGTGGATTAACAAAAGCATCACACGAAGCACAATCTCTAAAGTTAGTCAAATCATCAATATTAATAGTTGTTGTATCAGTTGATGTTGTAGAATCTTCGTAACATATACCATTATATACAACACTTGGGTATCTTATAGCCCATTCAGTTGCAGCTAAATTTTCACTATGACCAAACACTATTGTTTTAGAAGCATCATCACATTGCTTATATTTTCTCTTATAAGGTAAACCAGTTATAGTAGGAGCAGAAGAACCACCAATACAAGTAGTACAATCATTAAATTCAATCCAACCCAAATCTTCAAGAATTAAAGCGTCAGGACTATATGCTCTAACATCTCCCTCGTTATTATGTAAAGTGTAAACTGTGTGTCTACATTTTGTAGTATCTGCTCCAACTCTTAATACATTTGGTAAAGCTGAATCAGAAACTATATATAATAATGCACCACCTGTACTTCCACACAATCTATACGCACCATAATATTTATTCAAATCAATTATTACTTCTTCTTCAACCTCTATTTCTCCAACACAAGTTTCACATTTACCAAATGGTTGTGATCTTACAAAGTCTGTTGTTTCTAAAGTAAAGTTTGGTGTCGGTAAAGTGTAATTATCAGCATATACTTCTATAATCTCATAACAACCCTCACCACCTGTTTGACCAAAATCTTTTAAACTTATTATGTTACCTAAAGTATATTCAAAATTATTAAATATTATATATTCTATTCTACCAGCATTTGTTTGATTCTCACATCTCTTAACAGCAACTTTTTGTATGTTAGTTGTAGGTTGACTTACCGGCGCACCTGCACAACCATAATTTATACAAGGACCTGGTATTCCACTTGCTTCTATATATCTAAAATTATTATTTGTTCCACTTGTACTATCGGAATAACTACCTGGAGATAAAGCACCTGTTCCATTTGCGTTTGCATAAAATTGAGTACCAACACAAAAAGCTGTTACAGCATTTCTATCACCATAAATAGTAACGTTTGATCCTGTACAAGCTGTATTACTTGCAGCACCTGTACTTGCAAACCTTAATGGAAAACTAGGTCTTGTTTGCCAAGTTATGCTTTTAAATACATCAGCTCTTGTCGTAGTAACACCAGTTCCACTAACTTTACAATTATAAAACACAACACCAGCACTTGTTTGTGTCTCACCACCACCACCAACTTCATTTATAACTAAACTTGATGATGTTTCACCACTAATATCACTCATATTACTTGCACCTGATGAACTACCTTTTTCCCATTGATAAGTTGCGTTTGTTATGTTTTGTACAACCGCTGTTAATTCAGTTCTTTGTGAAACAAAAGCAAATCCTTGATTATTACCATCACTAGTTGACATATTAATAGTAACTCTAGGTGTTAATGTAATTGTTGTTTCAGGTATAAATCCAGTTCCACAAACAAATATTCTTGAAACATAACCAGGTGGATAACTGGTTATTAATGCATAATGATCTTGTGGATTGTCACTTGTGTCATATAATGTTAATTTATGCCATTGGTCAACTCCACCAAATACACTTGACAAATTATCTGATGCATCTTTTTGTGTATACAATAAAGTTCCTTGAGTTATAGAACCATCATAATATATTTCTGTGTCTGCATTTTGCTCACAAGCATCGATTCCACGAGAACCAGGTGTAGATACAGATGTTGATGAAATCATAGATGGATTAGGTTTTGTTTCAGATTCTTCAATAACCTTTACCACAATATCTGAAGCACACTCAACATAACCACTAATTCTTCCATCAGCTACTTCTCCAATTATTCCATTGTGATTAGTACCTATTTTATAATATTTACCATCACTTGCATAAGGAGTTTGTAGTGATTGATCTGAAAATAGAATTACACCATTTCCTAAAGCAGTTTGACCATCTAGTAAAGTAAAGTAAGCTGTTTCTGAAGCACTATCTAAACAAGCTAATTCATCACTTGTTCTTCCAATAGGAGAAACATCAATTGATGTCGCTGTTACTTGAGCAACTTCATCATATATTTTTACAGACGTAGATACTGTTGGACTAATATCGTTTAATGTTAATGTAAAAGTTTCATAAGGTTGTTCACTTAAACTATCTTTAATTGCTTCAAATGTTTCACTTGCTTCATTTTCAAATATCTGAAATGATCCTGTTAAACCATTTCTAACTAGATCACTTGCAGATACACCTGTTATTGTAAATGGTACAGCTGTGTTGTCGGCTAAGTTCGTTGTTGTAAGGTCTATCGTAAATGCATCACCCTCAGTTGCACTTGTAACACTTGGTGTTAATATAAATGTTTCTTTTAAAGCAAGTGTACCTGTTAACGAAGATGCTAATGCTACATTGGCACTACCAAATGTTCCACTAAAACTAGCAACTGATATTGCTAAAGCTGATGTTGCATTATAATTACTAGATAGTGTTAAAGCAATTACAAAACTATAACTATCACCTTGACGACCTTTTACTTCAAAGACCTCAGGGTTTAATTTTTCTAAAGCAACTACTTCTTGTGCTTGTATACTTGATGACTTAGTAACAGTACCACTATAACCAGCTGATGATATTGATGGTAATATTCCATTCGCAATAGTAAGCGTTGCAGTATATTGTGTCGCTGTTGCCCAAGATACTTTAAAAGCTGTAGCAGTAATTTGATTTCCATCTGCATCTAACGTACTACAACCATAACTAAATTCTTGACTTGCACCAGATAATACTTCTTTAAATGTTATGTCAGGTGTTGTTCCTGCAGCAGCAGCGTTTCCACCAGTCCACGTATACGTTCCATTAGATGTAAAATTTACAGGTATAGCACGAAGTGTAATGTTAGCATTAGAAGTTCCCTCACCTGGACTATTTTTCTCAACGTTATTTACTACTTGTACTATTTTTAATAAATATATTTCTCTTCCCTCTTCGCTAGTTTGATCTGTTGATCCCTCAGATCCTGAAGCTACAACGTAGTATGGACTTCTAGTATTTACTTTATTTACTGCCATTTATTGATATTTTATTTAGATGTGTTTCTAAGTCTTTATTATAACTTGCTTCTATGTCTTTTGTTATTGATGCATAATATTTTCTATCAATGTAATCTATAATATTAGCACCTCTATTTCTACCACCAAATCTTGCAATAGTACCATCACGTTCTATTTTCTTCATTATTAAATATGCTAAATCTTCAATTGTATTATTAGCATAATTAGAAATTATATTTTTTGATTTAATCCAATTTTCTATTGCACCTCTATCTACTTTTCTAGGATTTCCACCTTTATCAACTTCTTTGAAATACTTAGCAGCATAGAAATTTAAAAAGATATCTTGGTTTTTTACAAAAACAACACTATTCATACTCCTCTTTAAATTACCACTTGCATTTAATTTTGATGGTGGTGTACCTTTGCTTACATCTAGTTGTGCTTTTAAGTCAGCTTGTATTTTTGATCTGAGTTTATTTAATGCTTGTGATGTAAATTCATATATCATTAGCAAAGAGATAATTCATTAGTAGGTACTTCTATTTCTATTGTTACACCCCACCCTGCAAGTTCATTCTCATATGAGTCGATTATTGGATTGGCGATTACAGATGTAGTTATTTGAAAGTTCTCTGAAAATGTATCTCCTCTTCTCATTTCTTGTTGTAATAGATTAACTACTTGCAATTGTGTGTTAAGTACATCTTGTAAATTATCATTTCCAAAGAATTCATCTTCATCTTCTTTTGTATTCTTATCATCTACTATATCTAAACATAAGACTTGTATTGATGCGTTCATTATTCTATCATTAAATGTTACATCTCCAAACACTATATGTGCTAATGGGTATATAGTTGTTTTATTCAGATCAATTTGTAGTAGATCACCAAACGTAACATATTTAGTTATTCCATTTGCTCTTAATATTGTTTTTAATTTATCTAGTATTGTATATACTTGTCTCATCTTGTGTGTTTTTTAATCATATTAGATTCTAATTCTTGCTTTTCCTTTTCAAACTCCAACCAGGTTAGACATTGAAATAAGGGTAATTTTGTAATGTTTTCAAATTGAGTGACATCTCCTTTAGCGATTGCGTAAACTGATTGATACCAACCCCATTTTGTTCCAAAGTTTGACGTAGAGTCAAGTCCTTGTTCACTTGATCCACCAAAGAGTGAATCAAATGACTCGATAACTCTTTCCCTAAACGATAAAAAAAAACATTAGCACCTATCGGAACACTCACTGGGGCGTCTAACATAACGTCAGAATACTTTTCACTACCCTCATAATCCTCTATTTCATATAGATTCCCTGTTTTAAATATTATAGGTCTATATAGTACAGCCATAGCTTTATGCATATCTTCCCAATTCTGTATGTATTTTTCTAAATCTATAAACTCTCCTAGTGTAATGTCATCTATCTTAGGAATAAAACCAAACTCTAGCTCTTTACCATTAGGATCAGTCATAGTAAATCTTTGTTGTAAAGGTGTTTCTTCTTTAAATATTGTCGCTAGGTGGTTTATTATGTTGGAGAATGCAGTCATAGGTAGTTCATACGCTTCCTTTAAATCTATACCACAAAAGTATTCAAGCATCTTCATATTAGCAAAGTTTATTTTTTCTTCACTAGGTTCTTGCTCACTATTAAAGTCTACGATCTTAATGTACTTTTGATATTCCTTTAGCTTTACATCAGATAACTCTCTAGGTACTTTTACTTTTATTTCTCTAATCATACTTATATAACTTTAGTCTTGTAATTTGTCGTATAACAAAAATAGAAAAAGTAGTTATATTAAAGAATATTTTGTAATAATAAATAGTTTATCTTATCTTTGTTTGATAAATATATAGATTCACCAAAATTATATTCAATCAGATCATTTCTGAGTTCATATTAATTTAGTTATTAAAATCCTTTAGCAAAGTTCCAAGCACGTAAAAGCCCTGTTCTTTCTAAGGGGTTTTTTTTATATCCCTTTGAATTTATGGAAGTAGAGTAATCACCAGACGTATACCGCATTTTACGTTGAATTAATGACTTTAGACCAATCATTGAATTATTAACCTTAATTACGTTGAATCAATCGAAAAAGGAGAAAATATCTCCGACCTGGATTCCATTTGAATCTATTTCCATTTATTACTTGATAAATAAAACTTATATTGATTATCAACACTATAAAAAATAACTATATTTTATTTTTATGTACAATTATTGTATATAAGTATTTTTTTGTATCTTGTAAGGGTGTTCAATCTAAGTAATTGGACATCGTTCATTGACATATCGAAATTAATAAACAACTAAATTATGAAAAAACAAACATTAATTAGGAAGTTCATCGAGTATCATACACCAACGTACAAACAATTACAAATCTTTTGTAAATATTGTCACGTTATAGGATCTGATGCAACGAAACTTCCAACGATTACCAAAAGTAATACTACAAACGTCTCATTCGAATCATTTGTTCAATGGGTTTTTATAGTAGATAAAACTTTAACCAAAAACAAACTTAAAGTTAATGGTTATTATTGCACCAATATATCATTTTGGAGAAGTAGAAAAAACATCATAGTTAAAAATGGTCGTTACTACTTAACAAAAGAATGTATTGAGGAGGGAAATTCCCTTTATACTTTCAATAAATCTTTACAATTAAAGCACTATAAAAAGTTAGTTAAACATTATAGACATAATTACAATCTAACTTTTGAACGCTTACGTGATGCCAATCGCAAACACTATAAGCAAAAAGATGATTTGGAAGATGTGCAAAAGTTTCTAGAGACTTTTAGATATTTAATATATCAATTTAATAAAATAGAAAAAAATGTCTAGGTCTTATAACATTTGGAACGAGATTAATTCGTGCGCTTATGCAAGTGCAAAAAGCTATGGAATTAAAGACCATTCGGAAATAATTTCCCATTATGGTAGTAGTGCAACCCACTCAAAAAAACTAGGTAAAATTACATACACTAGGAGAAACTTATTCGGAGATTGGTATTCTTATTGTATTTTGTTAGATGGAAAAATAATCCGACAAAGATATTTTAACAATAAGACAAAAGAACATCGAAAAAGAATCCCAAGATCCGTTGATAACATAAATAAAAATTGATATGAAATTTATGATAAATAGAATGTCTCTATCTCAACTTAAAGGAGAAATCAAAAATACAAAAGTGCTTTTGATGGAACTAGAAGAAGAGTTGAAGCAAAGAGAACAAAATTCTTAACTTATGAAAAATATAAAAAGTAAGTTAAAATATTATTTAAGAGCATTAATTTCTGACTTTTCAACTCTTGACCTTAATGATTATGAAAGAGAAGAAGAGTTAGAAATTAGACTTAATGAAATAATTGAGGTAATGCTTAATAATAAAATAATTGATAATGATTGGTGTGAATTACATAGTAGACACCAAGAGCCACATATTTTATATGCTTTATTAGATAAATTAAAATAATTAATTATGACTATACAATTTGAAAAAGCTATTATTTGGAAAGACAAAAGTATTACCTATCTAACCAAAAAAGGCAAAATTAAAACACTAAAACCAAAAAAGAATATTATTATTAAAAAGATATAAACTTCTTTTTTCTATGTTAGTTAGTTTGAACCCTCTAAAGTAAAAGAATTCTTTAGGGGGTTTTTTTATGCTCTTTAATTTCTTGATCTGATTTAGCCACAAAAAAAATGGGGAAGAAAAAATCAACCCCATCGTATTGAACCCTGTTATATTGAACCCTGTTATGTTGAACCCAACTATGTTTAATGAATTTACTCTTGCATATAAAAATCTGCAAGTAGAATTACTACGAGTAAAAATCCGGGTGCTAAAAATATTAGTGCTTCCATTAGTTTTAGTATATATAATCTATTTCAATGTCATAAAAATTACAATGTGATAGATTCTTTTCAAATTCTTCGTAAGTCATTGTTTTAGTTTTTGTTTCATCCGTTAAAATTAAAACGACTTTATCGGTGTAAAAAATAACCATTGTTTGACAATCATTATGCTTTTCACAAAATTCATCTTCTGTTTTGCAATCCCACTTGTAAAGGGTATATGCAGTATATAAATAGTTTTCCATTATTTATTTATTAGTTTCGTTATTAAAAGTGTAGCTAGATATATCATAAAGAAATATCCATACGAGTTACCTTGACGTATCAGATCAACAATTGATAAAGCTAGAAATACAATAGCCATCATTAGATTGATTACGTTTACAATTATTATTATTTTATTTTCCATTATAAACTTGGTTTAAATTTAACAGACTTATTAAGTCTATTGTTTTCAGCTCGTAGCTTTTTATTCTTTTCATTCAGCTTACGATTTTCTACTACCAATCTTTCTACTCGATGGTGTAAGTATTTAATTAAAGATTCTTGGGTTGTCATTGTGTTTCCATTTATTTATTATTTGTTCATTTGTTGAGTCATCTATATAATAGGTGTAATCTCCGATAGTGATATAAATACTTTTCTCACTTCGTTTATCGATAATCATTTTCGGATCAGTTGTTCTATCTATTAAGTTTGGCAATCCATTAAAGGTTTTAAACTCAATATCCATATCAAGTGGGAATCCACAATTCTCACAAAATACTAATGTACCCTCAGGATTCTCAAAATCGCATTGGGTACACTTAGGATTTATTAAAGACTCATCTAACCAACTCATCTTATCCATCTTCTTATTTCGTTATACTCTCCTTGTTCTTCTTTGATAGAATCTTCAATTGTTTCTCTATCCCATTTTGGTTCAGATAATTTGTACACTAACATTTTTGTATATCGAATTCCATTTTGTAGATTCATCTTCTCTACACATTCAATAACTCCATAATCAGATTTATCTTCTCCAACATATGTAACGTAGCCACTTAAAGTAACTCCCCACATTTCTAAATATTGTTTGCATACTAAGTCAAGCCAAGCAAAATAATGTCTAAACTTTTCGCCACCATTCCAAGCTAAATATTGATTACCATATTGTCTTTTAATATGCCAATGATTATAACGACTTGGGTACGAATTCAGATCGTGTCTTTTAGTTTGTATTTTGTTGAACCTATCAACTAATACATCATCAAGGTTTTTACTCAACCTAAATTGTCCAATAAATTGTGTGTTATATCCCATATTAATATATTTGCCCTAAGTCTCTTAACTTTTGGTTTCTTTCGTGTTCCAACTTGTCTCTTAACTTTCTTGTTGCTTCCTCTTGAAAATCATAATCTTCTATTAACTCTCCATCGACTAACTTATATTGTAGTTCAGATTCACATTCCCAAGAAGTCCAATAAGTATTGAAGTGTTCATATCCTATATCAAGAATGTCATCTTCTTTTTTATACTTATCAATATCAAATGCACTATCACCCTCTGATTCATATGTATTCAACATTAAATCTTTGATATACTTTACAGCATCTTTTTTATACTTGAAGTATACTCCTGTATCTTCATCTATCCAACCTTGATTCATTCCCTCATTAGTAATGCTACATTGTCTAGCATATCTCTCGTTATCATATACATTGTGTTCGCTAATATAAATCTTTTCGTTACCCTCAGATCCATCAAAATAGAACTCCATATACTCGTCTGTATAGATTTCATATGCTTCAGCTCTAGCATCTTTCACTAGTTCTTGAAATTTGCTAACGACTTCTTTCCAAGATGTAAATACTTGGTGGTCATTATAATCTTGTAAATTATGTGTTGTATGTAATATATAAATTCTCATAGTAATTGTTTTTAATTAGACTACTAAGATATAAAAAACCAAACTTATATACAACTTATGTACAATAAAATATATATATTTATCAGCTCAATGAAAAGAACAAAATATATAATCATATCGATAATTTGGAGTTTGATGGTCTTTGCTTGGACTTATCTACTACTTTGGTGGTTTGCATAACCCCATTATGTTGAAAACCCCATTATGTTGAACCCTATTAAGTTTAGCGAATAACGTATACTCCCTTGTTTGCGTTAGCTAGAAAGTATTGTGTGCAATAACGCAATGAATCTATGTGGTGGTCATACTTTTGTATTGGCTTGGTATTTCTTTCGTGCCATACATAATTATTTAATTCCTTTATCAATTCAATACTACTTGAATCTACAATCAGATCGTAATCTTGTAATAAAGCTATACCCGTTAATATTGAACCTTTCCTTTTTATAGTTGGTTTTATATTACAATACCCTTTAAGTTCATTGATTAGTCTAGGTTCTGCACTATCACATATAATCAGCTCATCGTTTGCATATCTACGATTTGCTTCCCCTATCTCTTGTGTCGACATACCAGGTTTACAATACATTGTCTTTATCCAAATCTTCTTTAATGCTTTACTAATCCCTACTTTTATAAGCACAGTCGGATCAATCGAGAAGCCAAAGTCTTGACCATAAATAGATTCTACTTCCTCATTGAATTCACCGACTTTCCAATTAGTAAAGATTACGCCCTCAGCTTTATCTAACCAACCCCCAAGTATTTGATGATTGTATCTATCAGGTCGTCTACGTCTTATATCTTGTAGTTGTAATAAAAATGATTCAGAAAGATTTTCTTCATTGTCTTTGAAAGTTGTGTGAATATATGTAACATTGTCGTTAGATAAATTTACACTTGTATTTACACCCTTACCAGCAAAGAATCTTTGGTATATCCAATGCTCTTTGGTCGCAGGGTTTAATATTAATATAACCCTGTTAGGTTTATTTTTTGATCTGACAGATTGGTCTATCTTATCGAAGTCCTCTTCCTTAGTCATCTCCTCAGCTTCATCAAGAACCCAAGTAGTAATTCCATTTATAGATTTAAGTGCTGCAGTTTGATTACCAGCACTTGTTCTAATCCCTTTGAAGATTATTGAGCTACCAGTACTTATGTTTAAGATTTCATCTTTAGTTATTCTAAAGTGATGCATTATGTCATATAGTTGTAGCTTCTCAAGGAACTCTGGAATGATTGAGTTAGACGCACTAATCATTGTATACCTAGTAAATAGTATCTTGTGACCTTGTTCAAACGTTAGGAACGCTAAGAATGTAGTTATTGCAAATGATTTACCACTACCCCTACCACCAGTTATTACAAAATACCTAGAGTCATTTCCAAGTGCATTATATTTTTGGTTAAGACTTGGTTTCTTCATCTATGTCAATTGTATTCTCTTCTTCGTTACCAGTAAATAAATTCTTTATATTGATGTTGACATTCTTTTGGTTGTCATCATCGCTATCGCCAGGTTTACCAAAACCATATTCCATTAATAGTTTTGCGTGTGGGAAAGAACCTTTCTTAGCAAACATTGCAGTAGATTCAAAAAACTCTTCTTGTGATCCGAATACTTTACTAATAGCATTTTGTGTATGTATTGTTGCTCTATTGCGTTTAGCTTTATTAACTCGTAATGAACTATTTGCATCTAGTACATCTATATTTCTTACACCTTTCTTCCTACCATTATTCTTACGACCATCGTTTTGTTTAACGTATTTATATTGCTTAGGTTTTCTCCCCATAAATTTCGTGGTTATCTACTTTTCTTTCTAAATCTAAATGTGCGCGGAGAAGTTCATCGTGGTCTTTAAGTAAATCCTCATACTTAATTCTCCAATAATGAACCTCACTATATCTTTTAAGTGCTTGATTACCCTCTTGAAGTAAAGCATTTCTTATTCTATTATAGCTTGACATAATTGTATCATTATATAAAGCAATCATATTGAATACTTCTAGCCCGTGAATAACTGTGGCGTGTTCTCTATTAACGCTTTCACCTATCTCTTGTAATGATGCGTGTGTAAACTCTTTACATAATTTAAAGTAAATTGCTCTACCATAAACATACTTTCTTACTCTACTATTTTTCTTAATGTTAATCTTCAGATCCTTAGATACTAAGATTTTTATCTGTGACAATGTCAAGTTCGTGTTTGTACTCATATTGGTTTAATTCTAATTTTATTTGTTTATATGTTTTCTCTTTTGCATACTTTAATGCTTTTAATATTCCTGCACAAACTTCATACATTTCTTTTTGTTCAAATTCATACAAGTCATCTACTAAATCTTTATACGATACTCCTGCAACTAAATCTCTTAAAGTTAAATAATAACTTTGACTTATTTGTTCTTTATAGATATTCTGTTCTAAGGTATTGATTGATGCTTTTTGTTTTGTCATACATATAATCTTTATAAATTTCACACGCTTTTTCTACTTTCTTCTCTGCCCCATCTAAAGTTTCTTGCGTTACAGGAAATGATTTTATCTCTCCTGTACTCTTATCTATAACCAAAAAAACAAAGTTTTGTACTTGGAAAATTTTTGTATATATGTACGCCTGCATATCATAATGATATACTTTTTTTGCTTTGTAACCCCAACCATCTAAAGTTTGAGTTGTCTTAATATCTATTATCATATCAGATCGTAGGTAATCTGCTTTAGCACGAAAGGGGAAACCAAATAGAGTATCAATCCCTGGTTCCTCAGCCACACCTTTTCTTAGAAACTCACTAGCTTCTATATTAGATTCAAATGTACTAATTAAATAACTCATAGATTCTAATTCTCTATTCGTCATAACTTCTAAGTGTGGGTTCTCTAGTTCAGCATCTTTAAACTTCTTTGTTGTTCTAGTGCTTGAGTCAACAAATAGGTAATTATGTTGAATCTTTTCTTCTTCTAATAACAAAGTGTGAAACAACTTACCCTCTCTTATTGCTTTGTTCCCACTTATATTTTCTCTAGTGAATTTCCTATATGCTTGTGGAGATTTATATAGTGGTTTCGCACTACTTGATGACAATGCATTTTTACCTAGATAACCATAATAAAAACTATCATCATACATTTTTAATTTTAACTCATCTTTATTCCATTCGGAATTGTCTAATAATTTAATCATATTTACTTTGTTTTAATATTTCTATACATAACTCTTTTGGTAACATACTTCTATTGTGATTCCCACTTACTTGAGATATACCCATTTGTTTTACTTTTTTTGCTTCACGATCTGTTTTTTCGTGGTGACAATCTTTGTTGCCATTAAAACATTGTGGTCTAGGTTTCCACCCACTCGTATTGAACATCGGATCAAACAAGTTGTTAGTCCAAACATCAGTTGGTTTAGCCATAGTCATACCATATTTACAATACCATATTGTTGTTCTAGGTAAATCTTTAACTACATCTAATGATCTGAGTTTCCCTCTAGGGTTTTCCATATACCAATATTTAGGATTAAGTTCATTAATTATATCTAATGTCTTTTGTACCATCTCAACTCCATACTTTGCTTTTTCACTTATTGGTGTCAGCTTATCCCAATGTCTCCATAGTGCTGCGACGCTAAAAGAAGTACAAGGTGGACTCGCCCATATCAAGTCTGGTTTAAATGGAACTTTAGAAATGTCAAAGTCAAATACATCAACAACATAGTCAACGTTACCAAATTGACGATAGTCAGAACTAAATGTATTGTGACCTAATTTTTGTGCTTCTTTACTAAAAGTACAACTTCCTGCAAACAACTCTAAAACATTCACTCAACAAATATAATAAACAATTTATAAACAAAGACTATTCATCTTGCATTTCTAAGAATTTTTCTAATGCACCTAATATTCTCCAAGCTGATTTACCTAAATGTAAAACACCATCATCATCTATTGGGTTTTCTATATGGTCTAACAAATGTCTTACACAAGCATCTAACTCATCTTTAGATTTAGACCTATCCCAATGTAAAGGTGTGTTAGGGTTATGTTGTTCATTTCCAATGTAACTTACTTTAGAAACGTATCGAATTGCTTTTGGGAAATATTTAAGAACACCACTAAATACTGGTTGCTCTTTTCTGATCTGATGTTTTGTTTTACTCATAATACTTCTGCGTCTATTATTGGTAACATTGCAATTTCTTTTGATATTTTTGCATTGTTAGAAAATTGTGTTGTTTTTGGTAATTCTTTCATAAACCAGGTTGGGCTAACAAAAAACAAATTCCATTTGTATACACCCTTTGGTGTTGAATTAATGTAGATAGGAAGATCAAAATTATCATTAGCTTTAAATATCATTGCATCAAACTTACCTCTTTCTATAACTAATTCGTCATAATGTTTCTTACGACATTTTAATTCTATTCTATGTTTTGTTTTAGGACTATAACAATCCCATCTACTAATTGGACTATTGCTCATAACCAGGTCAGGGTAAACCTTTTCTTTAAGGTATATAAACAAATCTTTCTCTATCATAAATATAAAGTATAGACCTCTCTTAATCTCACTAGCTTAGAATTAAAACAACTACCACAACTAGTCGCTACATCATTTGTGTTGAATACATAGTTATATATATTTAACAAATCTCTTTGTTGCGGAGCAGTTATCGTATTAGTATTTTGATTAAAGAAATCAGTAAGATAATTAAATTGTCCTTCGCTTAAACACTTAGGTTTATTATAAGGGTACAATTCATTTAAAGTTTTCTTACGACCATCACAACCACAATCTTTTCCAAGAGCATCAAAAATGGTATCTACTACTTTTTTGATACCAGTTGCTTTAGTCACTTTCTCAACACTATCACCTAAACCACTAGATTGCTTTTCGTATTTAGCAACCCATTGTTTATACGCTTTGGTTCTTTTGTCTTTTGGTTTGTTAGGAATTTTACTCATCTTTTTTATGTTTAATTAAATGGAAGTCACCATTAATGTAATCTTGGTAATCTTCGTTGAACTTACTATTTATTATTTGCTTATAGTTCTTACAACTATTAAATATTGATGTTACTGATATATGAGAATCCTTAGCAAGTTTCCTCATACTAATATCAGTTTCATAATATATTTTAAATAACTTTTGATCGTACCATCTATCCCAACCATCTACTTCTTGTTGTATATTATCTAATATTATTTGTTGTGCATAATCTTTATTTCTCTTATTGTATGTATCATTAGCATCATCAATTAATGGAAGATAAGTTTTATGATTCTCATTGTTTTCTCCAAGTTCATCTATACTAATCATTCTATGCTTAGATTTAGCTTTTAAATAATCGTTCCATAAGTTTTTGATTGTTATATAAACGTAGAACTTATTAGGTTCAGTCTCATTATACATTATTTTTTTAGGATCTGATATGTACTTATTAAGTTTCAAGTACATTTCGTGAATGAAATCTTCTACTAAGTCATTACGTATTCCAATTGATAATCCCATTGCTATCCAAAGATTGTGATATTTAGATAGAAGTTCCATCATCTTATATAGAATATGTTTATCCAAAAGAAACCTAAGCTAACCCTAATTAAGTCAGCGAATTCATCAGGGAATATCTCTATGTCATCTACGTAATCTAAACCAATTACAAAACCTTTAATCCACTCAAATTGAATACTCATTACATAAAATTAAATTGCACTCTGATTCTATCTTCCTCACCATAAAACTTACTCATCTTATTAATAACCACAATGTTTTGATCTTGTTCATATACTAAACCCTCTAAAGCATCAAAAAATGCTTTGTTTAAATTGTCCGGTAAGTCCGGTTTAGTAGTTTTATAGTTGAATTGTTGCTTTTTCTTTTTAGAGAAACTCTTAGGGTAACTAAATATATACTCTAAATAGTTAATCTTAATTATTGATCCAGCTTGTACAATTTCATATTTGGTAGGTAGTTGCTCACTAACTAAGTTACGTAATTTATTTTGATAATCTGTAATCTTTTTTGGTTTATATCTTCTTCCATTTCTAGCAAATCTAAAAGATTGGTGTGCTTGTGGTTTGATCTGAATATCTAAGGTTAGTAACATTAAAAAGGTGAATTATTATATTCTTCAACATCATCAATTACTATTGGTAATCCTTGTCTTACTTCAAATGCAAATGAACTAAATGGTATTCCTCTACTTTTTTTACATTCTACAATAACAATATCTTTATTCGCAGGTGATGTTTGTACACTTATTTGTGTCTCTGTTTTCTTTTCAAGAAATGAACCAAGATGTCCTGTGGCTTTAGAGTTATAGAAATTACTATGTATCACAGTGATTATATGTATGTTGTAATCTAAAGTCCATTTCATTAAATAATGAATGACCTTATTAGATTTCTCTATATCATTTATATCATTTAATAAATCTGCAACACCATCTATAATAACTAATCCTATATTCTCAGATTTAGATATGTGCCAATCAATAAATTCTAATCTTTCATTAGGTAAAAATTGTCTTAATGCATATGTTTCATAACCAACACAATCCTTACACATCTTATGTACTCTATTGAATGTTCTTTGTGCGTGGTATCTACTTTGTTCTGTATCATAATGTAATACTTTTTTAGTACCTCTATACCCTCTTATATCTTTAATGTAAGTTTCGTGTGAACCCATATAAGCTGACGCTAATAAACTAACAAGAAATGTCTTTTTACTTTTTGGTCCTGCACTTATAAAACTAAAGTTACCATATGTTCCTAATGGTATAGGTTCTTTATTAAATGCTAGTCCTTTTGATAATGCTATTGGTGGTTCTTTTATTTCTTCGTTAGAATCTACGTAGCTTTCTTTTAGTATCTTCTCAAACTTCTCTTCAAAATTTATACTATAATTCATTAATTAGGTCGTTTATTATAAGGGTTATTTTATTCTTGACATCACCTACAAAATCATCAATATCTAAATCAGTTTTGATTTCATTAATAACAATGTATTCATATAGGTTTACTCTTAGTTTTTCAAAATGCTCTTTCTTACTTATTTGTATTACACTTCTAAAGTTATTTAAAATGTAAGTATTAAAAAAATGTAACAACATTGGTTTGTCATTATACAATTCTTGCTTATCAAATTTCTCAGTTATATACCACACTAGAAATCTTTCTAGCAACATATTTTTTAATTGTAGGTTGTTTATATCATTAATCAAATCATTAAACATATCAATTGTTATTTGATCTGATAATCTATTATATATTTTATTTATCTTTTTATCCATAAAAAAAGGGGAAGCGTTAACTCCCCCTTACAATTACCAATTATTGAAAAAACTACTAATTAAAAAGGCAAGTCGTCACTGTCGGCAGAAACCACTTGCTTTGCTGTTTCTTTGGAATCTTTTGTTGCTACGCTAACTTTACCATCAGTCCAAAATACTTTGCCATTACCTATATACTTCTTAGGTGTTTTAGCATTTCTTTCTTCCTCAGTTTGTTCATCGTACATTGATATATTTTGACCATACTCATTAGTAAAGTCGCTTATAGAGATCGTGTAGTTTTTATATTTACCATCTCTACCTTTAATTCCAATTGTTCCTAATACACTCATATTAAATTTATTTAGTTATTACTTTACGATTATCAATTGCTTCTTGCAATTTCTTTTCTACTACTTTAGACATTTTATATTTTTCCATAATAGAATCTAATGAACCACCCTCTTTAATATAATTGAGTGCTTTATCAAACTTCTCAGTTTTATCTTTTAATACCTCTAATACTTTAACACCGTGTGTATTTGATGCATCAGAATCTTGTGTATCATCTATTAAGAATAAATTACCTAAAGCGTATTTCTTTGCATAAGAAGAAGCACTACCAGTCTTTTGTGGGTCTGCTTGACCTTTCATATTAAAGTCAATCACAGCTTGTGCTTTGCTTTCTATTTGCATATCTACTGAATCACAATCAATTAACTTGGCTGTTGATTCAATGTATAAACGCCCACCTTTTTCTTTGATGGTATCACTAATTTTAAGTGATAGTTTATATTTCATAGTAAGTGGTTTGACACCCTCAAGAATGTCCTCTGCACTTCTATAATTATAGTTACCAAAATTATTGCGTCTTTTTTTAGGCACATTAAGTTCAGTTTGAATTGCTAATAATTTTTCTGAAATATTCATTTAATTTAATTTAGTTATACAAATGTATAAAAAATAATTAACATTTTATATATAATTTGAAATGATCCAAATGCTAGGTTTTTTCAGATCATCACTATCTACGTGAATATGGTCTTTACCTATACCAAATCTTCTAAAACCAACCATTGACAAACCCTCTATAATTAATAATCTTTTTCTAGTATCAGTACATTTAATATCACAAGCACGACCAATTAGATGACTTGATGTAGATAAACCACCTTTTTTTATATTCTCTTTAGGACTTCTATAACCACTTAATATTTTAAACTTTACACCAGCTATATCTCTAGCTTCGTCTAAGCATTGTAAAAATTCTCTATCCATATAACCATAACCACTCCCTGGCATATCAGGAGAATCAAACTCATCATATTGAAAATATCTAAGTTCCATTAAATAAATTTAATTGTGTTGTTGTATTGTGACTAGCATCATAACGTTTATTATCTCCTTTTGGGTAAGGTTCTATATTGTAACTTAATAAATTTATCAATCTTTTTTTAAGTCGTTTACTAGCTAATATCATTATATATCTATGCTTTCTTGATCTTGGTATTCTTTCAAACCTCTCAGGGTGTGCATACATATATTCTGTACTAAAACTATCACCTAGAGTTCTACTATGTTTATTAGTACCCTTTTCTTTCCAATCCCAATTGTTCTTTGTTAACCCAGTGTATATCCAATTAGTTGCTTGATATATATAACCTTGATGATTTTGGTCTGTATCAGCATATGAAACAACAATCATTGGTTGTGGTAATTTATAAAAAGTGTGTGCTACAAAATATGATAAAGTGTTCTTAGGTAAGTTATCATTTACTACTAACCTATTTAACTCTAATACATTGTTTTTATATTTCTTACCACA
>TARA_R110002012_G_scaffold186860_1_pt1 | contig 19733 bp, 20 predicted proteins | sample TARA_R110002012 | Tara Oceans TARA_R110002012 (sample SAMEA4396515) | marine metagenome | biome: Westerlies Biome; feature: [DCM] deep chlorophyll maximum layer (ENVO:01000326); material: water (ENVO:00002006), including particulate matter (ENVO:01000060) such as... | depth 40 m | reverse complement strand
TCCGGGTCTCCCTTATTTTTTTAGAAAAAGCCCTCCGAACCCCCTTTACAAACCAGACCGAAATGAATAAGGACAAAGTAACCCTCACTAGAATTGCCTCGTTATTGGGTGTGAGTCGTCAAGCCCTCTACAATTGGAAGCTAGAAAAAGACGCACCCCAACCAGATGCAAACGGTAATTACTCCTTGGGTGAGTGGTTAAGTTTTGTGCAAAAGAAAGGTAAAAAGGGACGTAATGACGTATCTGAACAGGAACTAAAAAACCGGAGGTTACTTGCCCAATGTAAAAAACTAGAGGCGGAATTGCTTATACTGCAAGGCAGATGGATACCCCGGAAGTCTGTAGCAACATACATGGAAGATGTATTTACTTCATGCCGTAGTAAAATAATGGCAAGCCAGATAGATGATATAAGCAAGGATGAAATTTTAAATGAACTTACAAGACTCAAGAGTGCCGAGAGAGTGGTTGCCCACGTTGACGAAGTTGGACGAGACGTTTCAAGCTTGGAGACCCCCGCCGAGGTTGACAGTGACGGAATGGGCGGAGAAGCACCGGAGACTATCTAGTGAGGCAAGTGCTAGACCCGGAGCATATCGGGTAAAGAGTGCCCCGTACCAACAAGGTCCCATGGATGCAGTTATGGACCCCGAGGTCCAAAGCATAACACTTATGTGGGCAAGTCAGACGGGTAAGACGGAAGTCATTAACAACATAGTTGGCTTTTATATCGCTCAAGACCCTAGCCCTATCTTGTGTTTGCAACCCACTCTTGAGATGGCAACCACATGGTCCGGGGATAGGCTTGCACCCATGGTAAGAGATACCGAAGTTTTAAAACGTCTAGTTGCAGACCCCAAGGCTCGGGACAGTGGCAACACCAAACTACACAAAAGGTTTTTAGGCGGACATATTACAATGGCGGGAGCAAACTCCCCGGCATCATTAGCGGCAAGACCTATTAGAGTTCTGTTGTGTGATGAGGTAGACCGTTACCCAAGTAGCGCGGGGACAGAAGGGGACCCGTTAAGTCTTGCAGAACGAAGGACGGACACATTCCACAACGCAATCATTATCAAGACAAGCACCCCAACAGTTAAAGGATTGTCCAAAATAGAGTTGGAATATTCATTAACAGACCAAAACGAATGGTGGTGTCCGTGTCCTAAGTGTGGAGAACACCAGACAATGAAGTGGAGACAAGTAATTTGGGAGAATGAAGATTTAGAAAGCGCACATTACAAGTGTGAACATTGCAACGTTAGCCTAACCGACGAGGAGAGGGTTGCCATGGTAATGGCTGGAGAGTGGCGAGCAGGGCAAGAGTTTAACGGTAAGCGAGGTTATTACCTAAACGGGTTGTGTAGTGTGTTCCCTGCAAAGAAAGGTTTTAAAAACCGATTACATCAAGCAGTAGTTGGTTTTATAGAATCCAAGAAAAGAGGAACCGAAGGAATAAAAACTTGGACTAACACATTCATGGCAGAGGCTTGGGAAGACGTACACGAAGAGGTTCAACCCCATTACCTAATGGCACGGAGAGAAACCTTTAACGCGGAAGTCCCCGAGGGTGGTGTAATTTTAACTTGTGGGGTTGATATACAAGCGGACCGTTTAGAGACTGAGGTGGTAGCGTGGGGGCCGGGTGAGGAGTCTTGGGGAATTGAGTACCGGCAGTTTATTGGAGAACCAACACACCCCGGAGTGTGGAAGAACCTAGACGAGTATTTAACTACTAGATTTGAAACTGAAGACGGTAGAACCTTACCAATTGCCGGGTGTTGTGTAGACTCAGGATTTCAAACGCAACAAGTTTACCAATTTGTTTACCCTAGACAACCGAGAAATATTTTTGCCATCAAGGGAATGGGTGGATTTGGTAAACCAATTGTATCCCGCCCAACTAAGTCCAGTGTTAAAGGGGTTAGGCTTTACACAATAGGAACCGACACCGCTAAAGAGTTAATTTACGGACGCTTGAAAATTGATGAACCCGGTTATGGATATAATCATTTTAGAATTGGTAATGGTTATGATGAGTATTGGTTTGAGATGTTAACCAGTGAGAAAGCAGTTAGCAAAATGCATAGGGGAGTTAAGACAAGGGTGTGGGAAAAGAAAAGCGGAACAGCAAGAAACGAAGCGTTAGACGTTAGAATTTATGCTTATTGCGCTTTGGTTATTCTAAACCCTAACCTAGAGAAGTTAGCTAGAAACGTAGAAGCAGAACCGGAACCCAAACAACCAAAACGACAACCTAGAAGTCCAATGAGGAAAGGCGGGTTTGTAGGTAATTTTAGGTCTTAGTTAAAAAAGCCAAAAACCGCGACAAGCTTTTTTTTTATTTTTTTATTTCCTAGAAAGTAGAAACGTTTTTGTTTCTATATCGTCCATTTTCGAGATTTTTAAAAAGTCGTTATGTTATAATGGTTGTTCGCTTTGCATTTGAAGCGATTAAAAACCAAACATAAAAATGACTGAATTAGAAAAACCAGTTACAAGAAAATCGAGGCTAACCTCTTATCATGCTAGAGGTAGAAAACTTGTTGTTACACTAGAAGCAACCGACACAATATCAATAAGAGTGTTGGGGTGCCGAAAAGAATCAGCGATGTATATGACATTCGAAGATTTATACTTTAACCGATGCTTGGCAAAAGCTGAAACCAAGCGACGAGAAAAAGCTAAAGCTAAGAAAGCTAAAAGATTAATGAAAAGAAAGGGGGTGAAATAATATGCAGCTATTAGACAAAACTAAAACTCACAAACTATTAAACGAAAAGGTTTCTGGTTGGGATATGGATGCACCTTGGAACATTGTGAACGAAGCAATTTATCGATTTGAAGAATATGAATCGGCAATTGAGTATATGGAAGACATCCAAAACCAATTGAAAAAATGCATCTTGGAAATTAAATCGAACAAAGCAAAAGTAACAGTAATAGAAGAAAACAGAAAACCAGTTAATTAAAGCTTTCCCAACCTTACCCCCATAAACAGGGGGTAGGATAGGGGTTGACCTTATATAACCTAACTGGTAGGTTTCTTTAACCGGCAGGACCGGAACCAAATGAAAAACAAAACAAGAATAGATAACAGTTTTAGAAATATGTGCATTGTTTCTGATGTTAAATTGGGGTTTAGCCTAGGTGATATTACTGCTAAAGGTTGGCCAAATGTTGTTAATGCATTAAGTGATAGAGTTGAAACTGACTCATTAGGAAACATTTTAAAAATTGATGGTAAAAAAATACACCTATTCCCGTGGTGTGCTAATTTTAAATTAGAAGGCACTGAAGATTTTGAAAGAATCAAAAACGGTTTAACTGATGAATATAGTGAGCAATATTATGGCAAAGCATCTTGGAAGACTATGATTGAGCAAGAGCCACATATATGGTTACAAACAGACGAAGAAAAAAAAGAGGTCGTTGATTATTGGAAAAACATTAAAAACAATTAATTAATCTTTCCCCGTTGCCCTCATTGCGAGGGTATAGGGGAACGATTAAGTTCTAAACCAAATGAAAAAGAATAAAGAATATAATGGTCTAAGTTATTACTTAGAATTGAATAAGGCATATGTTAACAGCAAAGCGCAAGGTCCGTATGTGGTTGATATGCCTTATGCTAATAGTATGCGCTCAAAGCCAACTAAGGACTATTTGGAAATCATGCAGTTAATTTATTTTGCTGATGCTATTGGTGCAAATTTAGGTTGCGTAGAAAGAGACATGGGTATTGATGAGGTTGAGTATATACGTTTTCACGATGTAGCTCTCTATGACATTAATTACAGTAGCGAACAAATCAATGAGCGCGGTTTTGAAAAATCAACTTTTAAACTTTTAAAGCGTTTAGTAGTTCGTTTGTTTTATTGGTTGCCCGAGGAAAACTTTAAGACAGCACAAGAGATTTTAGACTATTGCGCTAAGTTTGGTTATGACTCAATGACTTTAGGAGATTTCCGTAAGGCAGTTGCAGAAAAAGCCAAACAAATGAATTTAGAGGAACCTTGTGAGTATGAAGGCGAGCGGGATAACGCTGGTTTACCTTTTGCTTATTTCCAAAGTTCTGTTGACGAAGCAGAGGGGCAAGCCGAACAAGCCGAGTTTAAAGCTCAAGGAGTTCCTTGTGATAATGGAGTTCCTTTTTCGTTCTAATTAACCAACAAGAAAGAAACCAAATGAAGACTTACAAGTTACGAGTAGACGACTATATTATTTATGAAAAGAATTATATAGTTGAGGCTAATTCTGTTAAGGAAGCTAGGGAGAAGTTTAAGCGCGGGGAGTGGATTGATTCAGAGGGTGAAAATGATTCTACATTTCATAAAAGCATTATTAAAAAGGTTACACAAAGAATTTATAAGGATACCTTTCTTGAGTTCCTTGCGTCCCAAGGTTGGGAGATGCGTAAAGGTAAGAAGTACAGCCCTAACGTTCTTTATAAAAACGTGGCAGGGTTTAGCCATTCACTGTTTTGGTTTTGTACTGAAGACAAAGCCGAGCAGTTTATAAGCAAACCTAGCGGGGCGGAGCTTTGGGGGACTTTTAATTATGATGATGGTTTACGTTCTCTTAAAGTAGATAAAGTTTTAAAGGTATGAGTAGAAAGAAACCAATTAAATGCCCTAAGTGTGGTCATAAGTTAAACCTTGGCACTCTTATGGGTTCTCGTACTTCAGACGCTAAAAAAGAATCTTCAAAGGCTAACGCAAGCAAACCACCCCGCCCGGGAAGCAAGCCAAGGGGCAGACCGCGTAAGACCGAAATTTGAAACACAAACAAAGCCCCATAGTATCGCCCTTAAATGGCGGCGAGTATACCGACAATAGAACCCTATGAGTTAATTGCCGGGGACACCCTTAGATTTGATAAGACCGTGGTAGACTACACCCCGGCAGATGGGTGGTCCCTAACTTATTCCTTTAGAAGCAAAACCGGAACCGGTTTTAACATCTCCGCAACGAGTAACGCTAACGATTACTCTATAACTGTTGCCGCTTCTACAACTGCTAATTACACCGCTGGGACTTATGCTTGGCAAGCTTACGTTACTAAATCCGGTGAACGTTACATGGTTGATTCTGGTAAGTTAACCATTAAAGCAAACTTAAACGCTTTAGCTACGTCAGCCACATCCGACCAAAGAACACACACCCGGGTTATGGTTGAGGCTATCCGTAGCGTTTTAGAAGGTAGAGCAACCAGTGACATGGAGTCCTACAACATTGGTGGACGAAGTGTTAACAAAATTCCAATAAACGAGTTAGCGGATTTATTGCAGAGATACGAGGACCGGTTAAAAGCGGAAGAGGGTTTCCGTAAGACTAAGGACGGCAAGGGGACAGGCAGACTAATTAAAGCAAGATTTTAAAATGGGTTTAGTTGATAGAATAGCCAAGCGGTTTGGTTTTGTTAAAGAACAACAAAAAAGAAGTTTCCAAGGCGCAAGCGTTTCCCGTTTGACAAGTGATTGGCTTGCACCAACTACAACGGCAGACGAAGAAATAAGGCGGGACTTAGTTAGGTTAAGGGGACGTTGCAGGGAGTTAGAAAGAAACAACGATTATGTCCGCCGCTATTTAGACGGTTTAGAGAACAACGTAATCGGGGCGCATGGGATAGGGTTACAAATGAAAGTTATGGACCAACCTAACACCCCGGACAGATTTGCTAACTTTTCTATTGAGCAAGCTTGGAACGCATGGGGTAAAGCATCTAATTGCACTCCTACGGGTAAAATGACTTGGAGAGACTTGCAACGTTTAGCCTTGAGAAGTTGCGCGAGGGACGGGGATGTTCTTATTAGAATTTTAAGAGGTTACAAAAATAATTTCGGTTTTGCTTTGCAGATTATCGAAGCGGACCGGTTAGACAATGACCATAACGAGACTTTAAAAAACGGTAACGAAATTAGAATGGGTGTAGAGGTTGACCAGTTTGGGAAGGCAATAGCTTACCATATACTTGAAAACCATCCGGGCAAAAGTTACGCGGCAAGTTTTAGAAAGCGTCAACGCATACCAGCGAACGAAATTATCCACGTTTACAATCAAGAGCGCATTAGCCAAACCCGGGGTGTTCCTTGGATGGTTAGCGCAATGACTCGGTTACAACAATTAGCCGGTTATGAAGAGGCCGAAGTTGTAGCCGCAAGAGTAAGCTCTTGTAAAATGGGATGGTTGCTAAAAGAAAACTCAGAAGGTTACACCGGGGAGGAGGATTCTGATTTTAACCATTTAATGGAAGCCGAGCCGGGAACTATTGAGGAGTTACCTAGTGGTATGAAGTTCCAAGAGTGGAACCCGTCACACCCAACAACAGCTTACAGAGATTTTGTTAAAACTTGTTTGCGCGGAATTGCTAGTGGTCTCGGAGTATCTTACGAACTATTGAGCGGGGATTTAGAGGGAGTTAATTATTCTAGCATTCGGGCGGGTGTACTAGAACAACGTGAACATTTTAAGAAGGTCCAACAATGGTACATTGACGGGTTTGTTAATCCAGTGTTTGAGGCATGGTTAGAGTCTGCAATGTTGGCAAACTATTTTCCGTTTAATATTGGACGCTTTGACAAAATGAATGCCCCAACATGGAAACCAAGACGGTGGTCTTGGGTTGACCCTATGAAGGATTTGCAAGCTAACATTGCGGCAGTCGAAGCAGGGTTAAAGTCTAGGCGTACAATTATAGCCGAGGGAGGCGGAGACGTTGAGGACGTATTTGACCAAATAGCATTGGACAACACTTTAGCCGATGAGAAGGGGTTAAAGTTTGGTGAAGATTTGAAACAGCAAGACGAAAACGTAATCTCTGAACAAGATGAGTGAGGAAATAGACAAGCGGCACATAGTTAATGTGCAAGAGGACGCTACAACTGTAACCATCACAATGGAAAAGCACCCGGAAGAACCGGAAGGTGTTACAGAATCAACAGAACCGGACCCCGAAGGTGGGGAGGGTAATGCGTATGATGAGGACAAAGACAAGCACCGAGCTACTGAAACAGTAGTTACCCGGGAGGCTATCAATGCAGAAGTCCGAGCATTAGAAGAAACTAACGTAGTAGAGTTGTCTTTTAGTTCAGAAACACCCGTAGAGAGAGACGGTTATTTAGAAGTCTTAGACCATAACGCGAATAGCGTTGACTTATCGCGTTTAAACAGTGGCGCACCACTTTTATTAAATCATGACACTAACGACCAAATTGGTGTTGTGGAATCCGCCCGAGTAGACGAGGACAAAGTAGGTAGGGCAATTGTCCGCTTTAGTCAAAGTCAAAGGGCGCAAGAAATTTACCGGGACGTAAAAGATGGTATAAGACGCTTGGTAAGCGTTGGCTACTACGTCCTCAATACGGTTAGGGAACAAGCTACCGAAGGGATGGACACCCTTAGAGTTACTCGTTTTTTACCGTTAGAGCTATCGCTTGTGCCGGTCCCAGCGGACCCTTCGGTTGGAGTTGGCCGGAGTGTTCAAATCGAACAACCGCAACAAACTGAAACTATTAAATCAGAAAATAATAATATGAGTGAAGAAATAAAAAACGACACTCCTAACGTTGAGGTGATTGCGGAAAATACACGCAATGCCGAGCTTAAACGTTCTAAGGAGTTGACTGCGCTAGGCGCACGTTATAACTGCATGGATGACGCACACAACGCCATTCAAGACGGCAAGTCTCCTAATGAGTTCTCTCGTTGGATTCTTGATAATCAACTTAAAACCGAGCCTGTTAAGGACAAGGGTGAAATTCTTGCACCTAAAGAGGAAAAACGTTTTAGCCTTTGTGATGCCGTAGCCGGTTATCTAAGAGACGGACGTTTCGGTGGTTACGAAAACGAAGTCAGTCAAGAGGCTCAAAAGCGTTACGGTAGAGTCTCACAAGGCTTGCTTATTCCTAACGACTTGAAAGTTCGTGACGTTACAGCCGCAACTTCAGGTAGTGGCCTTGGTTTCGGTGGTAACACTGTCGAGGACACTGTTGATTCTGCAAACTTTATTGACCGTCTATCTAACATGGTGGTTGTAGAGCAAGCGGGTGCAACTGTTCTATCAGGTTTACAAGGCAATGTTAGCATTCCTCGTATGTCTACCGGCTCAACTGCCTATTGGGTAGCAGAGCAGGGAAGTCCTACCGAGGCTGTACCAAGCTTTGACCAAGTAGCACTTACACCAAAACGTTTGAGCGTACACGTTAACGTTTCTAAGCAATTAATGATTCAGTCCTCTTTGGACATGGAGAATGTGCTTCGTAACGACATACTAAAAGCTCTAGCGATTGCGGAAGACGCTGCCGCTATTAACGGTAGTGGTTCTAGTAACCAACCAACCGGAATTATAAACGCCTCCGGTATTGGGGACGAAGGAGACGGGCAAACAATTAACTATTCTGAAATCTGGAATGTTATTAAGCAAGTTGACCAAGATAACGCTCTTATGGGTGATTTGGTTTGGCTAACTTCTGCCGCTGGTCGTGCTAAGTTGGCTACTACAGAGGTTGCAAGTTCAACAGCTAAGTTCTTACTTGATGCAGACAACCGAGTTGGTGGTTATCCATTGTTCACATCGAACAACGTACCGGACAACTTGGGTAGTGGTACTAATGGTACAGCCTTTATCTTTGGCAACATTGCAGACCTTATCATTGGTCGTTGGGATGGTGTCGAGGTTTTGGTTGACCCTTACACCAGTGCAGCAAGCGGAACAGTTCGCCTAATTGTTTCTCTCTTTACGGACATCGCTGTTCGTCATCCAGAGAGTTTCGCAATGACTAAAGCAGACTTGTAAAAAATTAGTGTTTTATTGTTAGTGCAAGGGGGAGGGGTAAATTCCCCCTCCCCCTTTTTCTCTAATGACTATAGTTAGAATAAATGACGGCATTATTAAAAATGAGGCAGCGGGTAACACCCAACTTGGAGGTTACACGAATGTCAAAACCAGTTCGTTAATTATTGTTGGTCCGCATAGTGAACAAAATCAAAACACAATATATTTACGCAAGACAGGGGGTAGTGTCGCTATTCCTGTTAACCCTTCTGAAATCCTTAGTCTTACAAGACCAGACAACAGTCAATTTAATTTAGGGCAATGGGAAATTTTAACAAAACAGGACGACGACTCATGTGGATATATTGCGTTTTCATTTGTAATAATAGACGAAAGTAGAGACATAGTTATGTTAGCAGATTTTACATATATAATGGATGAGTGGCCTACAACCTTTACTTTTGGAGGTTCTACTTTCACAGGCTATCTAGGGGAAGTGTCAGAGGATTCTAGTTTAGAAGTTGGCGGGATAGTGCCCGAATATGACGCGGACGTTTATTGTAAAAACGCAGACTTTTCAACACCTCTAGCTATTGGGGATGTTTTAACAGTAACAGCAAGTTTTGATTCCTTATTAGTGGGCAATGAATACCGAGTACACACAAGAGGATTATCAGACGGTAACGTTATTCAATACGGTTTAAAGGCTTTAAATGAGTAGTCCATATAACAATGTAGACTCTAAACTAGAGTTAGCAGTTAAAGAGGTATTAACTGAGGCTAGTTGGTGGTCTACCTATTCGTCTGTCTATGACATACACCCCGGTATTAATGATGGTGCTTTTGAAAAAAATGGGATTATTTGTTTTGCGGAAAGCGCAGAAGAGAGAAGTAATCTATCAGGGATTTGGGTAGTGCGGATAAACGTAGAAATTAGAACGAACGTAGACCCGACAAATGCGGCTAGTACACACCGCACATTGTTAGCAAGGGTCCGCGATTTGTTTTTAGATTCGACACTACCCACTACTTTAGACGCAACAGACCAAGACATAAGGACAAGCGGGGTGTCCGGTTTTCGTCTTAGTCAAAGCGTTGAGGATAGGTTTCTTGTTGGTTCTGTTTCTTTTGACGTTTGCGCTAGTGGCTACTAAATTTACAATTGATGACGGACGCTTTTACACCGCTGTTGATAGCTTGGTTGAAAAGACCGGGTTAGAAGCTAAAGAGGTTTTACGTCTAACGGGTAGACACTTAGTAGAAACATTAATAAAACTAACTCCGCCACATAGTGGGAGAGTTGGTAAAGCTTTCTCTGAAGGTTCAAAAAGTCAAAGAGACATGGGGCGCAAAAGTGTGGACATTGACGTTAGCCGCGTCGTTGGTGTTCTTAAAGAGTTAAACCTTTATAAAGACCCAAAAATTAGGAAGTTAATTAACAAGAAAGATTTTAAAGCACTTTCAAGAATAATAGGGAGACCAGTAGTTAACAATGTGCCTAGTAATTTTCACGACCGATACAGAAACCGTAGGGGAAGAGTTAACAAGTCAACCGGTAAACAAATATTTGTAGTTAATAAAGGTGCAAAAAATAGTTACGTTACAAAGGTAGCTAATAAAATAGGAACCTATAAATCCGGTTGGAATAAGGCAGCAAGATTATTAGGAGCAAGAGCTAACCATGGTTGGTATAAATGGGCGCAAAAACAAACAGGGAGAGGAATGATTAGAGACCGTTCATCTAAAATCAATTGGCCAAAACAAGAAATAGTTTTCGCTAACCTTGTTGATTACGCCACTTCTAGTTCTCAGACAAACCGGTGGTTACGTTATGCTCAAGGCATTTCAATGGGTAAAATGAAACGTTTTTACGAGACAATGGTCAAACGACGCATGGAGAAAGAAATGGGCAAACCTAGAGGCTCGTTAGGTTAGGGCGAAAATTTGAAACACACCCGTTAACCGTTAAAGTTTGTTTTTATGGCTACAGCAAATGGCAAATATGTGGTGTGGGGTGTTGCGGGAATAACTGCGACCGGTTTTGTTTCTAGTGGTACCGAACCAATTAGTTCTGGTAATTCCGAAGTGCAAAGCGTTTCTGTTTCTAACCAATCAGACGTAACAGAAATTAAAAACGGAGCTGGAGACGTTGAAATTATGGTTTATTCAAATCATAATAGAGAATGTTCTATTGAAGTTGTACCAAGCGCGGCAACTTTAAACGGTGTTCAAGGTTACATAGAAACTTTATTACCAGCACCGGGAACAATTATTACTTTAGTAGAAGCGGACCAACATTTAACAACACTAGACGGAAACACAACAACAGTCGAAGACGGTGGAGATGCAGGAGATTGGAGTTATGTAAGTGGTGAATTAACTCGTTCAAATGATGCCGAGGCAAGGATAAGCATGACGCTTAAACAGTATGCCGGGTGTGACCATGGTGCAGCTTTAGACCTTTCAACAACAGATTAATAATGTGCGGGACTTTAATGATACAATTGTCCCGGACACTTACGAGGTCCTAGGAGTTAAGTTGCGTCCCTTTAGTTTGGGGCATTACATTCTCCTTGAAAAAAACAATTGTGCCTTACTCCTTGGTGGTCCTGCAACGGTTTTAGATTTTGCCATTGCCGTAGTCGTTTGTAGTTCCACATTTGAGGAGTTTATAGAGTCCCAAAGAAACGGGGAAGTTGAACGTTACACCAAACGTTTAGCTAAAGTTTGCAAACAAATTAACCTTGAGAAAGAGGCTAAGTTTTTAGCTGATTATATTGAGGAAGCTTTAACCGGTCCCTCTTATTGGTTCGCTGAAAAAGGGAAAACTCTTTCTACCCCATTGCCTCAAGTTATTAGGTTGCAACTTCATAAAAACACTAACCTAACAGAAACCGAAATAATGAATCGTCCTTTTGCAATGAATCTTTGGGACATAGTTACACTCGGAGAAATGGAAGGAAACTTGACCATTAAAACGGAAGAGCATGAAGACGCAAAGAAAGAGGCGGACGAATTTGGAGAACGTTATGCCCAATTTTTAAGAGACCAAGAAAACCAAGACCCGGAGAATAATTAAATGATTGCTAAGTTAATGGCGCAACTCGGTTTGGACGCTAAACCCTTTAACCAAGGGATGAAAAACGTTGGCCGAAGCGTTAAAAAATCCGGCAAGAAAATGGCGGGAGACTTGAGGGGGCAAATGGCTGGAGTTTTTGCGTTAGGGTTTTTAACTAAAGCAAGCGCGGACGCTATCCAGTTTGCCAAAGATGTTAAAACATTCTCCCACCAAATCGGATTAACAACGGACCAGTTCCAACAAATGGACTACCTATTTAAAACGGTAGGAGCAGACACTAACGATGTAACCGACGCTTTTGGAACGTTAACCGATAAAATGCAAGACGCAATGAGCGGGTCCGCTGGGGTTAAAGAAGATTTTAAACTATTAGGCTTAGAAGCGGACAAGATGAAAGGTAAAACTCCTTGGGAGGCTTTTATGCTTTTCGCTGATGCTGCAAAAAATACAGACGACAAGAGCCGGGTTTTAACTGCAACAATAAGAACTTTCGGGGACGATTTAGGCCGGAGAGTTTTGCCGTTAATTAGTGAAGGTTCAGAAGCTCTAAAAGGTATGGCAGAAGCTTCCGGGGAGTTTGCAATAAGTGAAGAGGCTTTAAGTTCTTTAGATATAGCTGCAAAAAAATTAGACGCTTTCTCTGCCTCTAACCGGCAATGGTTCGGTGATTTTCTTGGAAACCTTGTAGACTTTGGACATGGGTTTATTGGAACAGTGCAATCGGTATTTGTTGCGCCTCTAAGTGGTTTGTTTACTGGGTTGTTTAGTTTATTAGATGACAACACAACATTCGGAGAAGCTTTTAAAGCAGGTTTTAAAGATGTAGCTGATAGTGCCCAAAAAGAGAGAAGACGTTACGAGGAAATGACTAAAAAAGGCGGAGGAGACCCCGCCGAAAAGTTTTTAGGCCAAGGCATGGACTTTGAGTTAGAGAAACAAATAAAGACTTTAGAGGAACAAGTTAAAAAACGTAAAGAGCAATTAGATTTTGCAAAGCTCACAACTGCCGAGCAGAAAGAGCAGTTAAAACTTCAAAAGCAACAAGCAGAAGCAGAAGCGAAAAAGTTAAGGGCAACGGGCAAACCCGAAGACAAAAAGAAAGCTTTAGAGCTAGACGTTAAAGCAATGGACGCGGCGCAAAAACTTAATAAATCGTCTTCTGCTAAAACAGGTGGTGGACGTTCTCTTTCAAGTGCCCAACAAATAGGGGCATTAGTAAGAAGTCCACAAGGCTTGGTTAACTTAGCCAAACAACAGTTGGCAGTCCAAAAAGGCATTGAGGCAAACACTAAGAAAGCGGCAACCGGGCAAACTGGTGAAAACATCTACCCAACATAATGGCAACAATAATAGGTAAAGAAAAATTAGTTAAAACCGGGAGGCGTTACTCTTGGAATAAACAAAGCGGATTCTCTAGTGAGGTTCGATATGAAGGGGAGAAAGATGCTGTTAGGAAGTTAATGAGTCGTTTTGTGGGTAGCGTTGACGACGTTAACTATGAGACTAGCGGACCAACAGCAACATTAACCGCAAGAATTAACCGGGACAACACCGGAGGCGGAGGGGGAGAGAACGAGGCAGAGGTAACAACAACATGGGAGTTAATAGGACAGGACACACAAAAAGACATTAGGTCACATTGGAGAATTTTAACGCTACACCCCAACACAATTAAAGACGTAGAAAAAGCAGTTGAAAAAGTAAACGACGGAACTTATGCAAACGCCGCCGCCGCTTTTGCTGTTAACATTCACACCGGAACTACTGCAACCGGAGCTTGGACAAATAACGCAAAGTTTCTTTATTTCATGTTATCTAAAGGCCAAGAGAATTGGTTAGACTTTGAGTATGTTTTAAGAAAGTCGGAGTTAGTTGCGTCGGATTATCAAAGGCAAATGGCTACTTATGGGGTGGGTTATATTTGGACAACACAACAAGTAGCAAGCGCGGAAGGGATGCCCGGAATGATTCAAGCTACTGTTAGTGACATTCCTACGCCTTCTTTCACTGTTGATAGTGATATAACAGGAACCGGTTATACTTATAAGTGGAGGTGGTTAAAGAAATCTCCACAAGTTACACAAGTAGCAGGGGGAAGGTTTGAGAGGAACCAAGAGTGGCAATTAAACATTTGGCCAAACTTTATTTACCCGGAAGCTAGTTAAATGATTCGTGTCCCACCAAAACTAAAAGGCAACTCACCCGAGGCAGCATATCATAATCAAATTAGAGACGTTATTTTATCTTTAATTCCGGTTGAGTCTAGCAACACCAATTTTAAACGAACAACCCGTGGACTTATTCGGGAAGGTAAAGCAAAAGGAAAAGGGACAAGTGGAAGCGGTAAAGCGGTTTGGCTGTAAATTATTTAATAGGAAACGAACAACCAACAGCGGACCGAATGAATGCCCTTTGGTCCGAGGCGGACGCTATACTTAACAAAGCCCTAAACGGTTGCTCTACTTATTTGCTTTCACATATTGGCGCAAGTGCAAGCCCTTCTAGCTATCCTTTAAGCTACCTCTATAAAGGCAAAGAATTTATTTGGTATCCCGGAGTAAGTCATGGGACAACCTCAACAACTCCAATTTATGCCGCGTTTGAAACTATACCAAACACTTACAATCAATCGACTTATGACACAGCGGCAGCAAACGCAACCATTAGTAGTTACGCTAATGGCTACGCTTATGTAGCTTCAAGTAGTACCCCTAATTTAAAAAGGTCTTTAAAAGCCCACACCCGAGACAACGGTGGGGTTACACATCAAATTTGGGAATATACAGAACCAGCACCGGAGAAGGCTTGGCAAATGGCAGTTGGGGAATTGCTAATTGCAGAGGGTAGCGGTAATCAATTTTCGATACCTGATGAATATAATAAGTATAATTGTTTCCGCGTACATAATTTAACAAACAGAGACTACACTATTTATTGTGGTAGCATTTCAGACCCTCACAAAACTTTTACATTACCCGCATATAATCAAATCAGCGTTAGGCGCATAGGCACAACGTTCTACCATGATTACAATTATTTCTTTAAGTGCATACCAACAGACCCAAGGTTTTTATTTTTTGACAGTTTTGAGAGTTCAATAGCTCAAACTATGCGAGCTAACAACATAACAAACCCTAATTATTTATATAATGTTTTTGAATATGTGGGAATGGATAATAACCCGTTTCTTAGCACTGCCGGACATCATCAAAGAATCTTTTTTAATTCAGCAACTCAAAACGACATAGGAGACGAATATAAAGACTTAGGGTTATTCCCTGAGATTACAGACAGCACAAAAATAGCCGATATAGTTTACCATAAGGGACAGATTGGATACCGAAAAAAAGACACCTCTAGTAGCACTCTTGAAACTGGCACAATTGATTTCGATGGATTTGGAGGGTTTAAAACCGTGCTTAACACAATTGACGCGGATATTACTAATAGTACTTTATTAAATAATAAAGACACAAACCTAGCAACTAACGCAACACCTAGCCTATTAGAGCTTTGGCCTTTATCAACTAACGTTTTACAAATTAATGACGTTAACGCGGTTTTAAGTTTAGAATCTACAACCTACAAATTACAGACGCATTTTTTAAAGGTCTTCGACATTCACCAACACACAACAACAATAGGGGCGGACTTAGCGTTACAACCTAAAAGCTTTAGGAGTTATCATGCAATTTTAAACGAAATATCTAGTAGCGGAGCAAATCCAAACCAAAGCGGAACGGGTTACGATGGTAAAACTTACACTGTAGCTAATCTAAAGTCTCAAGTAGAAAATTATTGCAGCTTGTCTAACCCGGAAGAGAAACACGTTATACTCACCTCTGAAGGTCCTAAACTAATTTGGCGTGATGTCTTTGGCATTCATTCACCTTTAAGCGGTGGAGACAATGCAGCTTATTGGGGTGGGGCAATGACTAACCACTCTTTCACACTTACGCTAGACAGTGGAACGCTAAATTTAAAATGTAATCAAGAGTGGTTTATCCCTTTAAGGTTACATGATGCGAGTTATTCAGGTTCAAGTGCTAGAGGCAAAGCAAGCTATCTTTATGGTTATACTTGCGGTTGGCCTAGTCATTGGAAAGATTCATTTTTTAACGCTGTTACAACTAACTACCGGCATCATGTAGACACTCATAAGTTTCATCGTATGCACGAAACACCAAGGAAGGTTAGACAATACGAAACAGCAACACCGATAACAGCGGGGACAGAAACTTTTAAACATAACGACATTGAAGGGGACCCAACCGGAGAAGACTTAACGCTTAACGACATTGGAGACTTAACGTCTTCAGATATTAAATTTTTAACCAACGACATAGACGCAAAAATTAGTAAGGGTTCGTTTGCTGGCGGCGAAATAAATAATCCTAATTATCCTAGGTTAGTTATTGCCGATGTAATTCTTGAGGTAGAAAACTCTAAAACTGCTACAAGTCTTAACACAACAAAAACCCCGGCAAGCTATAACCGAGTTAATTTATTAAAAGAACATTACAACAACTTTGCCGTGTTAGTTAAGAAGGCGGATAAGATTAGACCGTTAAGCATTGATGAGGTTTATTTTGGAAACCGTATTATGAAACCCGGCACGGGTTGGCTTAATGGTTCTGTTGCTCCTATTGATTTATACGAGGGGTTTGTAGACGGAGACAGTCAAGACAATTTATACACTGACTTATTAGGTGCAAGTAAGGTCTATGGTTATTCTGATTTTGCTGATGGCACTGCAATAAAAAACGCGGCATCTACTACAATTAAAAGCGGAGCAAGCCAGCACGAAAGAGACGATGTTGACGATTTTAGGTGGGTTAAAATTTCAGAAGTTAAAGCCTTTGCAGATGCGGAGGGTTTAGGCTTTAGATTTGAAGAGGTAGCCGCGCCTTGCAGTTGGGTAGCAAGTTTAAGCCAAGATAACCCTTACATTGGTAACACTATTTCTGTAACCAATGCTTTTTTATTGAACACAAGCGCAACAGCAAACTACAAAGCTTATATTTCAAGCGGTGGATTTATTGCGGGTGCTAATTATGGTACTGGTTTTGATTATGTGCCCATGGATTATATAGACGATGTTGATTCATCAACATTAGGACATACTTTTTACAAACAACCAACGGCAGACAAATACAATTTAAACCCTTTAGGAAAATCTAATAACGGGGGCAATTTAGACCCCGGAACAACTTACGGTGTGAAAAGCTCATTTTTAGGCAACCCTACCGGTTTAGTTATTCAAATTGTTGACGGCACAAACGGACGCACAAATAACCCTAGAGCTAACCTCGGGCTAAAACCTATGAAAACTGTAATATTAGATATAGCTGATTTCACAGCCGGGGTTGATATTGATATTGACGATAGTGACAGGGTAGAGACTGCCGTAACCGAATTAGAAACCATTACAGACGATATAGATTATTATTACCCAACCAAACCGAGACACCGTTACACTTATCTATGTCAAATAAACGCGGCTAAGACGCACACCGCTTAAATTTGAAACCCTTAAAACTTGGGGCAAAATGCTGGTGTGGCTAATTTGCTCAAGCTATTTGTAGACTTGCAAGACGACGTTCTAGTTACGTCTTCAATAGATTCCTCCCCTATAACACTCCCGGACCTTATTCAAGGGGACCAAATCCCTTTAGAGGTTTATTTGTTGGTAAAAGATGAAAGCGGCGGATTTGCTTCACAATATAAAACTATACCGGATAACTTAACGGTTAAAGTGGGTTTGGTTAATCCTAGCGGGGCTACAAGTGCCACAATTTATTCGTCTGTAAGTTTAACTAGAAAATATAGAGTAGGAGCAGCAAAGCCGGTAGCCGGAGGCAGTAACTACACTTTAAACGACGAACTAAAACCACCAACAGGCTCGGCAAGTGATGACCCTGTTTTGGTCGTCAAAGGTGTTGCCGCTGGTGCAATTACCGAGTTAGCAGTTAAGGATAAAGGCATATTTGCCACTAAATCAGATTCCGCATTAAGTTTAAGCGATTTTATTGTTGCTGATAGTAGCACAAGCGGAGGCACTTGCCGGATAGACTGGGAAACATTACACGCTGGAACGTTAGACTTAAACACTACCGGAGTTAACAACACTTTATTAGCTGGCAACACTGGAAGCCCAAACAGTAGCGCAACCGCAACTCTTGAGATAGAAATAACAGGGACAAGCATAGCAAGGACCCCAATACAGCAATCTATTACAATTAAAGCCGATGGGATTAAAAGCGGAACCGGAAACAGCACAAGCGCGGCGGGTTATATTAAACTAGACAAAGCGACTGTGACAGGGACCGCAACAGTAAACGCTTTAAATGTTGCAAACTCTTCTTTTGTGCGTTTGGACAATTCCGGGTTTAGCGGTAACGCAAACCTAAACGGTATAGCGGGGGGTGTAGATGGGTATTTATTACATATCTATGTCAACGCAAACGCAACAAGCCAAACTTTAACAGTTAACAGCTTGTCCGGTAGTGCCACAAGCGCGGACCGGATTAACATTATGGACACCAGTTTAGTAATTACCGGAGACGGTGTAATTACATTGGTTTACGAAGGGACCGAGGGTTATTGGCAAGTCCTAAGTGCCCGAGACGCTGGTGGGGCGGAATAATTTGAAACACAAAAAATTTAAAACAAAGTAATACCCATGTCGGAGATAAATATAACAGATGCCTATATTACAAGCGGGAGCGCAAACGGTAACACGGCACTCGGCACAACTACGCAAGTAGACACATTAATTGTAGTGGCTCATAAGGCAGCGGAAACCGAAAACGCAAGCACTGTATATTTGCGGAAGGTTGGCGGGACAGTAAAGATACCATTAGAACCGGGAGACGTTTTAAGCGTTACGGGTCCAAACGGTGAAGAGTTCACACTGAGTCAATGGGAGATATGTAACAAGACAGCCGGAGACGGATGCGGATTTGTAGCAATAGACCACTCACCATTCGATTAATAATAATGTCTAATTTTACTTTAATAAAAAAGAACCCGACACCGGGCGAAGTCACAAGCTCGCTAACAAATGCGGAAGATGGCGGCCTACATTTTTCTAATGGCGGGAATATTAGTTTAACAAATGCGGCAAGTGCTGAATTTGGCACAAGCGATTTTTCTTTAGAATTTGTTTTAAACCAGACAGGAGACAACGCTAGTGATAATTATCTATATTTGTCGCATACGTCTGGAAATAGTCGTTTCTATTTATACAACGATATTTCTGCCGATGACCTAAAATTAGTTTTTATCAACTCTAGTGGTTCCCCAACAACTTATGCAATTAGTCACAATATGGCTAATGATTATAATGAGCCAACTCATTATGTTTTGTCGTGCGACAGAAGCGGAAATGCGACTTTGTATAAAAACGGGGAAAGTGTTGGCTCAATTGCAATTAGTGGTAGCAGTTCCGTAAATATTGGAGACTCTAACGTTAATGCGGGCAGCATTTCTGACGCAACAAGTGGCTACGGTATGCTGGGAACACTGTCGAGGTTCAGGACGTTCAATAAACTGGTAGACGCGCAAAAACTTTTCGAGAACCAGAACATTGATTTTTCTGAACAGTGGGGCAGTCAGACTTCAAAGCTTTTAAACGGCGTAGCTTGGACGGGCGCAAGTGGAACAACTGCACCTAATTCTTGGACGACAGGCAATCAAGGCACGTATACAATTGATTCGTCCAGTGGTTCGGGTTCTGAGCCAGCATTAAAAATAGCTCGAAGCATTGATAACCCGTATATACATCAAAATTTTACAGCAGTAATTGGTGCAAAATATAGAATTAGTTACAAAGTTAAAAACATTGACGCGACTCAAGCAAATGTAGGAATTGGAAACA